>Ga0316207_10001581_pt1 | contig 27099 bp, 24 predicted proteins | sample 6weekpyrite_MG_FD_204943 | JGI IMG/M metagenome (GOLD analysis project Ga0316207, IMG submission 204943) | Microbial mat bacterial communities from mineral coupon in-situ incubated in ocean water Damariscotta River, Maine, United States -... | ecosystem: Environmental > Aquatic > Marine >... | reverse complement strand
TCCTCGGCATTACTAACATAACCGTCAAGCTCGGCTGCTATCGAAGCACCTATGTCCTCTAATGCTTCCTGATCGGTATTGTACAGCCGCCTCGAAACTGACTCTAATGAAGGGATGATTGCAGCCTCTGTCACGTTGACGTCACTGAGCTTAAACGCATCCATTAACTGCTTGTAGCTGGGTGAAAGGTGAATAAAACCAGTGAGCACAATAGATTTAGGAATGGCGGCGTGAATCATATCAACCTTGTCTATCAGCGCAGCAATTAGAGCATGATCACTAATCAGGTTATTCTCTGATTTAATTGCTTCTACAGACTCATGCCATGACTTAAACGCTCTACTTTCATCATGTTCATCGAAGAGCGCATCAGTCATGTCAATGTTAAACATTGACACCATAGAAGCAGCAGATTCAGATAAACGTGCAGTAGGTTTAGTTGAAAGCAAGGTCTTAGATACCTCACTATCGTCAATTACCCGCTTGTAGAGGTAGCGCTCATGCACGGCGCTAATAACCTGTTTGGTAGGCCATGATGCCTCCCAAAGCCGGCTTATAAAGCCTTTGATGCTAATAATATCAGGTGACTGCCATGCATTATGGCCGGCGTTTCGCATATGTACTGAGTAGCGAATGCGCAAATCACGCGCCAGACGCTTGTTGGCAGCAATTACGCATGTGCCATTTTCTATATGTGTTATCAGTGTTTTGGTATCCATACGACTACATTATGTGTTCTGGGTTGTTCCGCAATAAATAATTTAATTATTTTTAATAAAATTGGTCAAAAAAGGAGTATAGGGAGCGTCTATTAGGTATATGGCAAACAAAGCTACAGTCACAAGAAGTAATGACACATCCAGGCGCACCTTAACCAGCCCATTAAAATGGGCTGGTGGAAAACGCTGGATAGTTCCGACGCTCAGAGAACACTTTGAGCCATATAAGGGTTCAAGGCTGGTGGAACCATTTTGTGGTGGTCTCTCAGTTGCCCTCGGACTTGAGCCCAAAACGGCCTTGCTCAATGATATTAATCCTTTGTTAATGGGGTTTTATAAGAACCTAAAGCGCGGTCTGGATATTAACCTTCGTGTTAAGAACGATGAGGGCTACTACTATCGGATGCGTGAACGGTTAAATAGACACCTTCGCGCCAAGCGGTTTGATGATCCAGAAGCAAGCGCCCTATTTTTAGCTCTTAATAAGAGCTGTTTTAACGGGCTTGTGCGGTTCTCTGTCGATAAGGAAACGGGCGTCATGCGGTTTAATGTACCGTTTGGCAAGTATTCATCGATCAATATTCCTTCTGATTTGAGTGAATATAAAACCGCTTTACGAGGTTGGTCCTTATCCTGTAAGGATTTTGCTCGCTTATCTATCCGGAGTAGTGACATTCTGTATTTAGATCCACCGTACGATCATCAAGGTACGGGTTTTACAGAGTACGCAGGCGGTAAATTTAGCTGGGAAGACCAGGTCAGGCTTGCGCACTGGGCAGTATCACATAATGTTCCAACTATTATCTCGAACCATAATACACCTCGGATCAGAGAACTATACAGAGATCTTGGGTTTACGTTGTCGACAGTAAAAGTAAGGCGGTCAATTGGGGCCAAAAGTCGTAAAAGCGCATCTGAAATCATCGCAACAAGTTTATAAATTACTGAGCCGCAACAGACTCTACCGCGTGACTATCAGATATTTGATGTAAACGGTCTATTCTCGGGAAATAGAGATATGACTTGATAGTTTTGCCTGGATACATCGCAGCAGCCAGCGCGCAGTACCTTTCCATCTGTGTTAAATACCCCTCAATGACATCATGAACAGACTCATCTGATACATTATTCGTTTTGTAATCAATAATAGAAACAGTGTCGCCACTGACTATCATCTTATCGATGATACCTGACGACCATTTGCCATTAATCACACCTGACAGGCCCCACTCGTGATACACACAATCATGTTCATCAAACATCCATTTGCCGACATTCGACTTAAGTGTGTCCTCAACGAGCTGTACAGCTTCTCTGAGGGACTTAGACAGAGCCCCTAGCGTGTTAACAAGGTTAACTAAGCCAGTCTGTGCAGCCTGTACAGTCTTTTCCTGTGCGATATGCTCCATTATCTTATGATAATAAGTACCCACTTCACGAGCATAGGATTCTCCGGCCCCTAGTGATATAGCGTCTACGCTTGACACAACCTGCTCAGATGGCAGGTGCACATTATCCACTTTGGGAATATAACCTGGAGCAGGCGTCTCATAGTGGGCGTCAGCGTCCGGGACTGATCGTGTTGGCACATATGTAGGTGACACAACGCTATCTGAGATAGATGATTTACTAGAATCGAGAGTTATCACCTCATCTTTAACACTGTCCCAGATATGATTAATTAATGAGCCTGCTGCAGGCTTTGCCTCAGTGCCATCAGGGACATACGCGTACAGCTTCATTCGTTTCTTAGCGCGTGTTAAAGCGACATTTAGCAGCCTTTTAGATTCATTGCGTGCAGCTAAATCATCCAGCTTCCCCATCGCGGTGTATAGACGCTTTTCAGGGCTGTTTTCATGTGCAGACTTTCCAGGGTTTGGCGTAATCACAAATCCCCCGGGTAGTAAATGATGGCGAAACAATCTAGCATCGTCAGAACGTGTACGTTTTGATAATGCAGGGATAAGAACCGTATCAAACTCGAGGCCCTTGGCCTCATGAATAGTCATTATCTGGACAACACCAGGTTGAGGGCTGGCGTAGAGACCGTCAATCGCTTGCTCAATATCTTCGATATCAGCAATAATCCCTGCTCCCTGTCGATCTTTAACAGCATCAAAGAAACGAAATACATCTTCGCATTCAATCTCATTATTTATTTGCATGCCACCAAGTGCGTGCCATGCAGCGGATGACCGAGCATGGAGATTATTTGCAAGTCTACTGTCACTATCCAGGCTATCGATTGCCGCCTGTAACCGAGAGAGGCGTTTGAGTCCATCCATGGACATACCGTGAGATGCAGCGTGCTGTGCGCCATACATAATTGGTAAGCCGATTGAGCCTTTTGACATGCAAAGGCAATCATTCCAGCTCATACCAACCAGTGGACTACGAAGAAGACCGATCCATCCAATTCTATCCATAGGATGCCGTAATGCACGAACAAGCATCATTGCATCATTGACATGCTTGCTTTTATCTAGCGCGTCAATCTTTTGCGAACTAAAAGTAACACCCCTGTCTTTAAGCACCTCGACAAGCTTACCTACATGGCTTCGAGAACGAGCCAGAACAGCTATTGACTCATCTGGGTATGTTTTGATGAGCTCATCTATGTGATCGCACATGTGATTAGCTTCCACACTGGTATCATTTGCGGTTATTTTATAAACCTGAGCACCTTCTGTATCAACACTTTTGACTGGCACTGATTGAGAGAACTCTACTTCACACGTATAAGGATCTGCTTCGCCAAAAGCGCCTGAAAGGACCCGATTAAACCAGTTAACAATTGTTTTACTACTTCGAAAGTTTGCCCTTAATTGTATGGGTGTAAGTTTGATATTACATACGCTCTTTTTGGACCAAAGCGACTGAAAGATAGATACATCTGCCTGTCTAAAGCGGTAAATAGATTGCATAGGATCGCCAACCATAAAGAGTGTACGCCCATCATCTTCTACCCAATCTTCAATGATCTGCATTACAAGCCTTAGCTGCGTATAATTTGTATCCTGCATCTCATCAATCAATATATGTTTAACGGTATACGATATCTTCTCAAGAACATCTGTAACGCTGTCATGTCCACCAAGTGCTTGCTGGGCCCTTCGAGCATTTTCGATAAAGTCGATACTTCCCTGCGCATCAAACACAACATTTAGGTGGCCAACGAGCCGTGTAAGCACAATAGAGATGGCATGACGCATTTCATCGAGTGCTTGGGGATAGTCAGGATTAGGCAGAGTAAGCACATCAAATAACATGTTTAGGTCTTGATGTGCGCTATTCGAATGAATTTCACTCAATAGCTCATTTGCTACTTTTGTGTTTACCTCACCAACAGGAAAGCCAGTTGTCTTAGTAAATTTCTTAACAAGCGTGCCTTTCTTAGTAAATAATGGCTGAAGCAATGACTGCCACTCATTGAGATATGTGGCATCGGCACCAGGCCAGACATCATTAACCATCGAAATATCATGTGCAGAGCAATTAGGCGCCTTTTTATACACACCCAACAGTGCTGACTTTAACCCTTGTGGGAGAATGCCAGATACCTGTTTTAGTCGAGTATTTACAAACTGTTCAAGCGCTTGCTCGCAGTGCATTGCATCGACTTCATTTACCGTCTCGAGCCATTGATCGCGACAGGCGAGCATGTCACTCATCATTGTGATAAGCGTTTCTGAGCGATTAGAGGCGAATCTAAGCAGCATAGCGATTGCATCTCGAACATCTGCCGAAATTGACTCATCTTCTATTTCATCAAGTAGCGAGATTGAAGCTTCTCTATATGCAAGCTTGGGGGTATCACAAATCGAAGTATTGCCACCCAGGCCTGATAGAATTGGCAGCTGTCTTGTTAGGCTGGCATTGTACGTATCATTTGTGACTATGCGTAGTCTTGCGGGGTTTTTAAGTAAGTTCCAGCCATATTGGCTGTCGCGTTTAAGTACACGCTGTGCAAGTTTTAACGTATTGAGCTCATAAGCTTCAAGCGTGTTGATGTCAGGGTTACTACTGGCGAATTCCAGCGCTTCGATTACACGTGCCTGCATTTCAGACGTTGCCGCCCGTGTAAAGGTGATGGCAAGCACTTCTTCCGGTTCATTGCACGTACAGAGACAGGCGAGCAGTCTCTGTATAAGAAGCCCAGTTTTGCCAGAACCAGCCGGCGCCTGGACAATACACGACGTGGATAGATCTAACGCTTGGTCTCTCTCATTTGCATCTGGGAGGTTGTTGTCACATATAACGTTTGTGGAGCCTGTCATACTTATACACCTTCATAGTTGATATATGCATTAAATACCAACTAAATTGTTCCGCAATGTATATACAGACTGGTGTGTACGTACATCATAATAGATGCAGTATACCTTTGACCTATAGATATGACGCTCAGTGTTAAAGATTTACAATGGCTATAGCCAGTGTAGAGGGGAGTTCTGTTTGAATCAGCGCCTGGATGTCTTCCTCATTAAGATCTGAGATATCTATAACACGCTTATGAATAGGTATTGCTTTGTGAATAACATTTAGGTGTGTGTATTTATCGCTTTTCCGTATTTCAAGATCGCCTACTTTTGTAGGCAGGCATACAGGGCCCTTGTATGGCTTATCGAGCAACTTCACAACCTGTATTATGCTACTAATTCCTTTATCTACGCTCTTGGCATCCATCCCAGATAGCGCAAATCGAGTTTTGACTGACTTCTTCTTGAGTGACATTGTAATCGTTAAAGCAAATATATAGTTATCAGCGACTGGATGTCTGCTGTATCATGCCCATTAAATAAGAGGCCTGCTCGATGATCGTTGTCGTTGATTGTCTGTGAGTACATTACTTGTGCATTGACAACAACGTTTGCATTTCGTGGTGATGAAATGGTGAGAATTATATTGTCCCCCTCTTTCAACAACATACTGTCTGTCATAATCCCGGCACCATTTATGCTAAGATTGGTCAATACTGCATCGTACTGTTTTGTTGGTAGAAATTGAGTTACCAGGCCATTTGATGTAAATGATGATTTTAAATGGCCATTGTTCTGATATCGCTGATCTCTGCGTTTACAGGTAGTCATTTTCATCTTCGCCAAGCATTTCCTCAAGTTCTTTTTTTGTAATAGCATTACGCTTTAGTAGATTTTGAGCGCTTTGACGTAGTGTCATTTTGCTTTGGCGGCGCATATGCTCTTCTAATTGATTCAACCCTTTAGGACCAAGTTTAAGCACCTGCTTTACCTGGTTATCAACTTTCAATGTTTCATAAATTACAAACGCGCGATCTCTATTTTCAAGGCGTAGCAATCGTTGAGCCATAACACCAGATAGAGCTTGAGGCAGCATATCGTCCCGCTCATCATCCATAAAGGCGAACATCTGCGTTATAGCGTCGACAATATCATTACCATGGATAGTCGCCATGGCGCGGTGTCCTATCATGCCAGCCCATACTGCTGCATGCGCCGCGGACGGGTCGCGTATTTCACCGATAGCTATTGTATCAATGCGTTCACGAACAGCTTCATATACACCATCTTCAAATGTATCAATACCATCTGTTTTTATTTGACGGTGAAAGATGAAGTCATTATCAACATGTATATGCTCGATAGGATCTTCAAGCTTTACACAAATACCTAGATTTTTCTCTTTTGCGAGCTCGTTTATACACATTGTCATCGTAGAGGATTTTCCGGCGCCAGTAGGCCCGCAGAACAGCGTTAACCCTGTAGGAGAAATTATATCCATCACTTGTTTTTGATCGATATTAGAATCGCTCAGATATGGGGCGACCAGCATAATGGGTCGAAGTGCGATTGTCTTACCGCCAAAGTGGCTGAACATGTGACCACGAAAACGGATATCATTCCAGTCATAGCCGAATGCACCTGCCGTTATTTCACCGTCATTTATCTTTTTTATTATGTCGTTGTATACATCAATAAGTCCATATTGATCATTATCATAAGAAATCACTTCTTTAACACCACCCATACCATGGGTGTGCGTCAGGATGGCACTGTCTTTATTCATGTGGATATCTGATATCTGGCATATCCACTGTTCAAATGAAGGTGTTTTTTTATTGGCTATACTTGGTTGCATTTTATACTACCTCATTGAAGTTAAGAGCAGCGCACCTTAACGTGCAGCTTGCCATATGTGGCACTTGGAAAGAAAAAGCCATCTTTTGTTAGAATGCGCAAGAACACTTGCCAGTTAGCACCTGCATCAACTGCATAAGCTTGCACTGCTCCGATTGCGTCACCCGTAGCATCCTTTGAGAAAAGAACTGGGTCTGCGAACACCTGAGGGACTCCGCTATTACATGTTGGTTTAGGTATAAGCGTACCGCTACCCACTATTGAGTCTGGCTTATCGAGGTCTGAGAGACATTTCCCGCTAGCAAGGCATACGTCATCAACTTCTAACGCTGCAAGTTTAGTATTGGCATTAGGATCTACCTTGTATATGACATCGTCAGAATCTATAAACTCTGGCGAACGCATATCAGTAGTTGCAACTGTTGAGACGGTGGTGGCTGTGTTGATATTGTTGATGTTATTACTATCAAGATCTAAGTCGCCTGTCATTGCGCGTGAGCCATCACGAGGTAATAGGTCATCAAGTGCAGGAATTGTAGAGGGCAACGGGTATGTTGTTTGAGATTGCGCCCCTAGTGCAGTAGTGACAGGTAATGTGTTAGCTAGTACTCCTGACCAGTCTGCATGCGTGCTGACAGTGACTGTAAACGATGTGGCTGTACATGATGTTGTGTACGCACCTGCAGGGTTGGTAGTTGCATCGTACCAGGGAGACTTATCATCCAAGTTATCAATATAACCAGCTGCCGCAACCATAGTTGTTATCGCGGAAGCGCAAGTGTTGCCCTGGTCAGGCCAACTACCATTATCTGCAACCCAGTTTTGAGCAGCCTCACCGATCGAGAGTATCTCGCCGGCTGTAACGTTAGCATCATTTTGCCTAACATCTTCAACGACATTCGGGATAAATTGGACAATTAAAATACCGATCACGGTCATTACAGCGAGTAACTCGAGTAGCGTGAAACCCTTTTCGTTCTTGATATTCATCGGTAGGCTTCCTGGTAAAATTGTTTTTTTAATAATTTAGACTTTGAATTAACACTTCGCACGACAGTCGATCGTTGTTTACCATAAAGCGTTAAGTCAGTTGAGTCTATGCCAACTGAAGTGCTAACAACGCCTGTCGGTGTTACATCCAGGGGAATATTGACTGTGACGGTTGCATTATCAGCAGTTATGTTGACTCTGTACGGCGTACCGAACGGACTATTATCTTTATACTCACCAGAGTTACCGGATAATGTTAACAGTGCCGATGTAGATGAATCTGCAGCAAGTGTTCCGTATGTGTGGCTATAAATACCATTAGCGTCCACTGAAGTAGAAATAGCTCGCGATCTTACTTTCTCTGCTATATTTGCAATGTCCTGTGCTTCAGTCATTGCCGCAATTAAATTAGCATCCGCGACTCTTGAATTGTAAAGCGGTATAAAGCCAGTCACGAGTATTCCCAGTATCACAAGCGCAACAGTGATTTCTATTAAGGTAAATCCTTTTTGTGAAGCCACAGTCATATCTACTGGCGCAGACTCATTAAGGGCATGACAGCACCCAGCGCTATCAATAATACCGTGCATGCCAATACAGCCATGCCTGCTGTGATTAGCACTGCAGATATTCGTTTCGAAAGTACAATTTGCTCAATATTTAGTACTTTCATGAGCGAACTCATTGTTTTTTTCTTAACTTCATCTGTTGTTTCTTCAAAACCGCTTAACGTTGTTCTAACGGTATATGGGAAGTCGTCATTATCCAGAGCTTTTGATAATGTCTGACCTCGCTTAACCTGGTTAAACAAATTCGTCACAATCAATGCATCTGATCGTGAGCTCTGTTTTCGTATGATATTGAGCGCAGCAAGCGTAGATATGCCAGACGAGTTAAGGTATGAATATGAGCTCAAGAAGAGCATAGATGTTTTATACTGGATAAGCATATGGAAGGCATTAAATAGCGGCAATTCTTTCAGGACATCCCATATAGGTTTTCTAAAGAATGCAATAAGACCCACTGCTGCAGCGATAAGATACCAGTAATGATTGGTCAGCTCATAAATAAACACTATCACATGGGTAGCGAAATTAGGTCTTAATGTGAGAGTGCCACCATTCATATAGTCGATAAGCATAGGGGCAAAGCTTTGTGGCAATGCGATAAGCGAGACGACTGCAAAGAATATATATAAAAACCCCTTCTGAGCGCCTTTACCAATACCCTCTTTAAGCTCAATATCTTCAATGATTTTAGTCGAGCACGATCGTAATGCTTCTCCAAGTTCTCCTGCTTTTTCACCCACTTCTGCCATAACAATCGCTTGTGGTGCGAAACGATAGCGTTTCAAGATATCACTCACGTTCTCAGATGACTTAATTGTCGAGTCACCTTTTGAAATCTTTTTATACCTGTCGAGCAGGTTTTTCATTGATTTGTGTAGCGCCTGTCCTGACGTCACCATTGATGACAGGCTTGCCAGGAACATTGCTTGTTGTAATATAGCGGGTGGTGGGCTGATAAGGCTCTGCCAAACCGCCTGCCATTGTGATTCATGAATATCGGTTATTCTGGCTTTGTTTATTCCAGAAGCAACAATGGCTTCAGAAGAAGAGTCGGCCTCTAGTGAGACCGACTTCTCTTTTCCGCTTTCATCAATGTACTTTATTACAAAGCTCATTAGATACTCTTAGTTGCCGTTAACCGCAAACGCCAGGATCTTTGTAGCTGTCGTATATGTAGGCGTACCATTAATGACGTTACCGCCATCTGCCGTTAACTTGGCTACCAGATCTGCACCTACAGTAGCGGCATCGTTAGCACTTGTCAGCGGCCATGAAATATTGACCACGCTTCCACTTACTGATGAAACAGTCCATGCATCACCCCATGGTGTATTTGTCGGAACGCCTTCGTTTGTAAGGGCAGTCTTGTCTAATGAAGTAAGGCTACCGCGACGAAGTCGGTACGTTTTAACAGCAGATGGGATAGACTGAAAAATAATTTTGGTCGTATTGCTTTGATTGGCGGTGTCTGAGTTCTCACCAACAATCTGTGTCCCTGCGGCATACAGTGCGCCAAGGACAACCAGGACCACGATAATTTCAATAAGGGTAAAGCCTTTCTGTTTACTCATGAGTTTCATTTGTACTCTCCATTTAATGCTAATAGATAATTTATTCATGCATAGTTAAAGTTCACTCGTTTCGCGGCCATGGCTAAACTTATTGCCAAAGCTTTGACGTGGAGCAAGATGGTATTCCATTTCCTTTAAAGTACTGACCTTTCCTTTGATCAGCCTCATACCATCTTCCCAAAGCGGCATGAATTTGGTTGAAGCAAGATGTTGTTTAAAATCAGACAAAGGCTGATTTTTTTCAATCATCGATGTTATCTGTTCATCAACGACTACAATCTCGTTTATAATTGATCTTCCCGTATAGCCTTTTTTGCATTCAGAGCAGCCTTTTTCATTAGTCACAAGTACCGTTTCATCATCATTTGGAGAATATTTAAGCTCAGAGTAGCGTCTTATACGCTCTTCTTTATTCTCACCGGTGAAAAATGGTTCCTCAGTACTACACTTAGGACACACTTTCCGCACAATACGTTGTGCACTGATGGCTGATAGAGCTGTGCCAAGTGTTTGTGGATCTACACCCATATTTAACAGCCTTGGTATTGCTTCAATTGCACTGTTTGAGTGGAGCGTTGCGAATACGAGGTGGCCGGTCAGCGCAGCATTAATCGCCAGCTCAGCAGTTTCTTGATCACGGATTTCACCAACGAGAATTACATCTGGGTCTAAGCGCATTAATGACTTCAGTGCTATAGGGAAAGTGAGTCCTGCCGCAGTATCGAGTTCGATTTGATTAAATGCATCATATTCTTGCTCTACCGGGTCTTCGACTGTAAAAATAGCTTTGTGTGGTGAAGTCTCGTGTAGCCTACGCAGGACAGCCATTAGAGTAGTACTCTTTCCGCTACCTGTTGGCCCGGTTACAAGCACAATCCCATTTGCACGACGCACAAGTTGATTGAAGATATTCAAATGTGAGGCTGAGAAATTTAAATTATCCAACTCCTTAAGGCTTGCTGTTTGGCCAAGAAGTCTCAGTGCAAACTTAGGAAACTTATTAACCCCAACCTTAACGGGTATATATTCCACACGCACTTTTACTTTGCGTGAACCGTCGTTACTTGTGTACAGAAATTGAGCACTGATTGGCTTGATATATTCGCCAGGGTTTTTTTCACCTTTAGAGGCGATGGTATTTGCGAGCCCCATATGCTCTTTAAGAGAGTAGCGAATCTTTGTTGGAAGCAAATGCCCGTCAACACGCATTTTAACAATTACACCGCGCGGCGTTGGGTCTAAATGGATATCTGACGTTCCAACAGCGCGAGCATGGTCAAGAATGCGTACAAATAGGTCTTCAGATTCAAGATCGTCAAACTCAAGATCGTTAAAGTCCATTTCGTTGGGGATCTGAGATAGTTGGATTATCCCAAACTGCTCGAACGAAATTTCTTTTCTGGCCTGCATATAGGTAAGATTACGCTTAACACCATCATCAAATGGGTTGACAATATATGCCACGTTGTCACGTACAAGCCAGTTAACGCCAGATTGCTCTACAACCTCATTACTCCCATCATACAAAGGGAACTCAAACAGCTTTGAGAAAGCCATCGCAAGTATATTAGTGTCAATTTCTTCAGCTAATACATCATAGATATCAGCTTTGTCTTCAGGTATCTGTAGTGTATTTGCTTTCTCTTGGCTAATTATCTTATTGTCAATCAGACAAACAATAAGCTGCTGGAGCTTTGTATTATCTCCATTTAATGAATTTGATGTAACAAATTCGCGGTCATTATCGGGCGCGGGTTTTGCCTGCTCTTTCATTACCGTGCTCATTGAAGTGGCACCGCTCCTGGAACAAACCCGACAGGGCCTTGATTGCGACGCTGCGGCTTATCCCACGACAGTTCGAATTTTGAGCGCACACCATTTATCATTACATGTATATGTGTTGGATCGATGCGAGATAATTCGCCAACCCCGGGGATAGTATCACCACGCTTATACTCACCTACACGCCCATTGACAGAAACTTTTGCTTCACCGCCATGGATAGCCATTAAACGTACGTTAGGCCTAAACGATTGAGGTTGAGTAAACCTTGGTGGTTCTATCACTTTTGGTCGTACAACCTCAGGCGGAGCAACAGCAGGTGAGCCACTGTCTGTACAAATACCACCCGCTTTTTCACACTCATCCTGTGCTAGCGCAATATCTCTGAGTAATTCCATTTTCTGCTTGCGTAGTTCAAGCTCTTGCACAGGGGCTTTGTCCTTCAAGTGTTTTTTTGATGCAGCGAATACTTCTTTTTGCTCCATGCTACCTTCTTGCGCAATAGCTACACTGCTGAATGAAGACATAAGCGAGCTTGCTACTACAAGACTGAGTACGCCTTTAATACAAGGTTTAATATTATTGTTTTGCTTCATTGCTCTACTCCTAGTAACGATATTGTCGCTAATGCGTTGCCTTCGACTGCTCGAACTACATTTGCATGAACAGGTGCCGCTTTCTGAATTGCGATTAGACTTGCGAACACATCTTTTGGTTTTCCAGTTAAAGCGGCATGCCAAGATGCTGCAGGGCCTTCGTACTGCTTCTGCGCAGTGTTCTCGTGAATAGTTAACTTGACATTGTAGAGCTCTGCTACATTTTTAAGTACTGACCAACTATTCCAAAGCGGGGGGAGCTCATTCGTCTTAAGCGTATCGTTAAGCATTTTTTGCTTTGCGATAGACATGGTTTCAATCTGATCATAATCAGCCGGCGTTATTCGGTCGTCAATGCGATTGATTACTGTGTAGACAGAAAAGCCAATAGCAACAGCTACTACAAATAGGGTTATTTTTAACTCTTCATTGATTGATGGGATGTTCTTTAGATTCATCATTCTTTCCAATTAACCGTCCAACTTCCGTCCTGATTACGTTTAGTTGTTGCCCATTTGTAGATATTGTCTGGATCTATATTTTGAACGGTGGCGCTATAAGTTTTTTCATCCAAGCTAATATCGTTGATTAGGATAGTTGGGTCTACGCTGGCTAACTGCATTAAACGCGCAAGTGCCACACCATTATCTGGCCAATTTAGCAATCGCCGCGCTTCTGCTTCGTGCAACCTTTCAACGATTGCGTCATGATCTGATTTTTTGGCTTCATATGTAGAAATCTTTTCGTTGAATACATTTTCTAGAAAGAAATCGACTCCGTATGCAATAGTCGCAATGAGCGATACCGCGATACCGCGATACACCCATTGTTTTCGTCTGACTTTTTCAGCTTTCTTAGACTTGTCGAGTATTGACTCAATTTCTTGCTTCGGTAGGCGTAACTCGTCGACTTCGAATTCGATGGATAACGCATCATGAAAGCTTAAGCCGATGCTTTCGTCAATAGGTAAGTGATTGCCTGAATAAAGATCGGCTTCAATTACCTTACCATCTTGAACAATGAGGTATAGACCACTATTGTCAGTGAGTTTAATGAGCTGTAAGCCGATATCTTCATCGACTAATCCACTATTAATAACTGTCTGAACCAGGCCATATACAGGCACACCCTTATACTCATCATGCAGTGCCGATATATCATTATCCCAGGCCCAAATCGCATGATGACGGCGCGACTCAGGCATCACCATAGTACTGAGGTCTGAAACCTTCCTGACTTCTACAGGGTCAATCTCACTAACGATATCCGAGGTAAGAATGACGCTTTTACCACCAATTGATATCGGTATAGAGAGAATGTCTTGGTATAATTTCATGAACCTGCCCGCTTATTTACTTATGCATCTACAAGTGTCGGTGTTAACGAGATGATTAACTCACGGCGACTCAGCTCTTCTGCAACAGATTTAAATAAAGCATCTGATACTTTCTCACTTAAACCATCGAGCGGAAGTTTTGAGATTGACTTACTAACTTTCTTGCTAATTAGCCCACCGAGCTGAATTGTTTTACCAGAGCGCGTAACAACCTGTGTGGCAAGCTCTTGAAGCGCTACGTTTGGTGCCTGGAACTGAAAACCTTGCGAATTAAAGTCAGAGAACGACTCAAGTGATGAGACAACAGGTACAACCTCTACGAGCACGCGATCGTCCTCGAGCACTCGCGGTGTGACTGCGAGTGTGATCCCAACTTTGATACGCTGTAGCTCAGGCGTGATACTGATTTGACCCTGTGCATCCTGCGCCTGCTCAAATCCTGCTATGAATGAAAATGCGTTTACATTCGATATAAAAGCAGTTGTTCCATTCGTAGTAGTCACATTCGGCTGGCTAAGCAGTGAGACTTCCCCGTAATCAGCCAGGAAGTTTATGAAATGGTCAAGAGTAAAGCTTCCAAGCTGGTAAGCGGTTGTAATACTCCAAGCTCCACCACCTGTCAGGGCTTGAGCGGCTGCACCACCAAATCCTATTGAACCGTCTTTATCACTGTATAGTAGGTTCCAATCAATGCCACGAGCATTTTCATCGCCGAGAGTGACATCAATGACTTTAATATCAAGGTTTACCTGCTTCGTGCTCATTTTCGACAGGTTGCGCATGTACTTATCAAGAACCTTCATCTTTGAAGGAGCGCCTGATGCGTTAATAATACCGAGATTGCGCACACCAACCACCCATGGCTTAAGCGGAACAATCTCATCATCGATTGCGCCGAAAGCACTATTGCTTGAAGTGGATGTTGATGTACCAGTTGAATCAGTGGTGGTTGTTTCAGTCACAGAATCATTTGCACCCAGGATAGCCTGAGCACTCACGATAATATCTGCAAACTGGTCAACATTATTAGTTATTGTGACAGTTGTATTGCCGCCTTCTGATGATGTTCCTGATGAAGAACTGCTTGAGCTTGTTGCTGCAGAAGTACTATCACTTGTGCTTGATGAAGCGCCACCGCCACTTGAGACGGATTGACCGACGGTTGCACTTGATTGTGATTGTGAGGAGAAGCCAGCGAGCGACCATGACATTTCTGTCTGCGATGAAACTTTAATAGCGTTTCCATCAAGGACATAGTGGTAGTCAGTCACACCTGTTAGGTGCTCAAGAAATTGCGCCAATGTTTCCGAACGACTCTTTATCGCAAAACGCTTATTCAAATCAACACCACTATCCATAGGGATGACGGTGGCATAGGCTTTTACCTGATTAAGTGCTTCGATGACTGATATATTTGGATTGTTGATGCTTTTTACACGCGCCTTTTTCTGTTTCTCCATAGGAAAGACGACATTCACATATGTGTCTGTCTGTGCAGGCGAAGATACAGGTGTCCTGTCTACATCCTTAATTAACTGGCGCGTAAAGTGTTCTTCTGGCGGAGTGGTTGATGCACACCCTGCCAACGTTAGGCCAAATGCAGCTGATACAACGAGAGTCGTTATTCTTTTCATGATTATTCCTTAATCTGGGCAATTAAAAGCAACGGCTTGTTTTTGCCATCGACGTTTCGATCAGGATAGAAGTGTGCTTTTAGGTTGACCTGAACGCCGATACGACTTTTAGTGATACGTGAAATATCACTTAAGAAATCAAAGATTGCCTGCTTGCGCGGCTTGTTAGTATTGATTCCCCAGCGGGCATTGAGCACTTCTTTGTTCGAAATTTGTGGATCAAGCTCCCACTTGTTCGGAGTCAAGCACTTCATAATGGTTTCAAAGCTTGCGTCACGCATATGGCAATCAACAGGCGTATTCATGACCGTCTTGTGTTGTGTGCGACGCGCCATTGCTTCAGATTCTGCTTGAGCGATAACCTTAGCAGCACGCTTTGATGCCTCAGATTGGATACGTGAGGATTCAGCTTGGGCAATTTGCATGTGTTGTCCTGCCTGATCACGCGCATCCGCAATTATCGTTTGCGCTTTCTTCATCTGCTCGGATTCACTGCGAAGCGCAGATATTGTTGAACGCATCTCTTCCGCAGTCATACCGGTTGTGTTGACCGCAACTTTGAGTTCCTGTGCCGTGTTCCACAAATCATTAGAAGCGACACTGAGCTCAGCATTTTTTGTGATGGCCTTAGCGTGCTCGTCTGCAGATGCGCGAACGCTTGATGATGCCGTTTCAGCAGATGCAATAAGCTCGTGTGCGCGATCAGCGGCAGCACGAAAGTCCTTACTGGTTGCGACCATATCGCCAGCTGTTAGCGTCAATCCTGCATGCTGTTCTGCAGTTTTGATGTGAGTCATTGCAACACGATCTGCATTGGTCATTACGCCATCAGCTGATTTAAGCACCTTATTCGCACTATCGAGGACACGATTTGCAGATTCAGCGACCGCAATATCAGTTCGATTAATTTGCTCAAGGCGGTTGTCGACAGCCGTTATCACGTGTTCTGAACGACGTACTGTCTTCTGAATATCGGCGACCTGGGCAGCGGTGAGTTCCTGACCTTCCTTGAACCCGGTACCTACACCTGCGTCATACGCTTTTTCGAGCATGATTAGACGCATGCTGCTTGTAAGGTGCTTATCTGAATATTCAGCATTTGCAGTGGCGCCAACCAGTAAAGCAAGCGGCAATATAAGTAAGTGCTTTTTCATTTAGTCATCTCCAGTCTTGCTATATCAGTTATCCGTGTTATTCTTTGTTTGCTTGTTTTACCAAAGAATCTCGGCACGAAATCTTCTGGTTGATTACAAAATACGTTGGCTACTCTCCCTTTTTGGGGGTTTTTGGCAAAAAAATATGTAATTAATTAAGGATTTTTTCGATGGCCGTAGAATCAACCAAAATTCAAGGCGTTATCGGCATGGTCACAATGGCTATGTTCGTTAATATTGGCTTATTCTTCTGGATAAGTTACACAGGCGCCCAGCCCGCATTCCTCCAGGACGCTTTAAATTCAGGGGTAGTAATCACGCTGACGGGACTGGTCCCGTCGATCCAAGACCATATAATTGCCCGGGACACCATCGGAATTGGTGTTTCGTTGTTGATCCAGTCGTTTTTCTATATATCTCTTGCTTATATCGTGTTTGTACCAACACGCTATGGATTTGCTCTATTTATGAGAATGCAGCATAAAAAGGCTAATAAGAAGGCGCAGAGTGACACTGCTGATCTTGATTACTATATGGATGACGTGCATGTCACAGTGAAATTTCCATACATGTCTAAAGATGAAAAAGGTAATGACAAGGTCGATTTCAAAGATGTTAAACACCCTTTTCCTGAAACTGCGATGCGTCTAGAGCGCGCCAATATAACGCTGAACAGGGAAATAAAGAACCCGATTGAACGCCTCGAATTCGCCTTACTTCAAATATTGTACAAGCATAAATATTGGACCTGCGATCCAAAGGGTTATCATGGAGACAAAGGCCTGTATGAGCACTCACTCGATGTCTCTGCTGAAATGGTCAAGCGATCGAAAAACAACCCTTTAGCAAGATGTATCGGACTAGCCCATGATATAGGTAAGCTGCTTGCTTATGAGCCTGGCGATATCAAGAAAAATGAAAAAGGTGATATTGTAAAGGTTGGCAAGTGGTCCTATCTTTCGTACACCCATGATAAGGCCTCGGCACATATCGTTCGTATGCTCCCAGAGTTTAAGGTACTGCCTGAAGAAACGCGTAGCGCTATTAACACTGTACTGGCCTACAGTCATTCACATAAGCGCCTACCGAAGCACGCCTTTACTACGGACGTTATCACCCTGATAAAAGCACTTCGATTAGCTGATGGTATATCTGCTGAAGAAGATAAGCAGCAAGGTATCGATCTTATTGATAATGACGAGATGATCACAGAGCTATCTGAATACCTAAAGCGTCTATTCCCAAGGTTAAATATTAACGAGGTGAGTGACGGGTATGCTGATGGATGGACGACGCAAATACTCTCATTCATAGCCATAAAAGAACAATCATTACGTGAAAAGCTTCACGGGGTTGTACCTCAGGCTTTTGAAGATAAACTTCGATTACGCGCTGATATTCTGCCCCACCCTTCAACCCCGTTGATTGTTGAGGCGTTGAAAAGAATTGATTATATCATTGAAGAACATGAGCATAATCGACCTGCTAACAGCATGTTCACAGTTAAAGTTGGGGATGTTAAGTTTCATTCAGTAATACTGATCAATAAAACAGTGCTTGAACAGGAGCTTGGCGATATGATCGATGAATGGGGTGATTCTCGATACAAAATAAAGGTTAATCCTGGAGTTTAGGCCGGTAGCCGAACTCCGTCTTGGGCCCTGCAAATGACTTGAGCATAATTTCGCTGCGCATCGTACGCATGGCACGATCGGCATCATTAAAGTCAGACCAACAATTATGAGCCTGCGTGTTATGACCTCGCCGCTCAAGTACATTGCATTCCCATTTTTTTGCTTGATTCTTTGACATATGAATAGTCGTAAAGTCTAATAATCGCTTATCAGCACCTGTTTCCCAGTATGCTTTGGCGAGTTTATGGCGCCAGTGATTGATATGTATTTCTTCAGCAGAATCGGCTTCCTTATTTAAGGCCAACTCTAAAAATGTAATTGCCAGCGGGTAATGACCTTCATTAAATGCCTGAACGCCTGCTTCACCTAGTGGCCCAGACACAGCCAATGGACTAACAAGCAGGCAGCCAATGAATAAACTGATAGTATTTTTCATCTTCTCAACCTTTTACTGGAATAGCGTCATATTCTTAAATGCGCCAGAGTTAAAATATATCATTGCATCTCGGTGCGGCGTCATTCTCTGTAGTTCTTCTTTTGAAATCTGAAAGCGTCTGGCTGCATCAGAATACTCTGTAGCCGGCACGGTCAAAAGGGTGAACATTGAACAGTTTTTCTGTGTATCGCCGGTTAAATGCTCGATGGATTGCACGCCGAACAGCATACCCATACCAAATCCGCGCGCTTCTGTTGCGATTCGATTAAGCGGAGACATGGGTGAGCGAGAAATAGATTTAACCAGCTTTCCCTCATCCAGGATCATCATAAGTTCCGGTGCGGGGCGGTACTTCTTCTCATTATGATGCAAAACCGTTGTAAAGGTACGGTCCATTAGTAGATGCGCCATAATGAGCTGATCGGATTCATGAAGGCTTTTAAGCGAAAACCTGTTCACCATACCTGGTCGCAGCCGTATATTATCTTCGCCGAACAGACTTGTTGATACCATGGTTGCGACAATGGATTCCAGTGACTCCATTGCCTTGGCATTCCAGACCTTCTCAATACTTTTATCCACGCGCTCTACCATGGAGCAGAGTTTTTTGCCCAGGCCATGGAATTCATCATCTGATATCTCGTCCTTTTTTAACGCCTTGCGAACATTTTTTACAAAAGTGTTCGTCAAACCCATCGACGCCGCATTTTTCGCGTTGATAATAAAGGTCAGCACATCCTGCAGGGTAGGCGCAGATTTTGTCCAGGTGTCACGATTCTCTTGTATGATGCCGGCCTCAACATAGACCTGACTTAGCACGTTACGTAATAGTCCTTGTTGTGTTGAGCCCATGTTTGGATTAAACATTTTTGTCACAGCCAGCATATGACGGATTGGCATATACGTTCCGCTGTTTGGATCGACTTTCAGTGGGTTTATTGTGCCAAGTTGGTCAGTGTAGGTTAGTTCAATGTGGTTGAAGTAGCTTTCATCTAGGCCCGGGATCTCTGCATAATCGTCGTGGACATCTAGAATGCACAGTGTGACACCCAGGGGTATATAGACACGCTTGATGAGCTCCCTGATAAAATATGTTTTGCCAGATCCACTGGTTCCACAGACACACGCATTATAATTAGACGCTTTAGCTAGGTCGTACATAACCTGTCCGTTGGTATCACGGTAGGTACCAAGCCAGGCTTTACCGAATGAAGGATCGGCTACATTAGTCGCGGAATTGTTGTTCATTTCTTATATACTCACTTCCAAGTTTGACGAGCTCTGGGAGTTCATCGTTTGCCGCTTTCACAAAGCCATGATGGCAGAGTTTACAGACCTTAGCTGCTGCTGATTCTGAATCTGCACTGCTGAATATCTGAATTGCTTCTTCCCCTTCGCATTTACATTTAAAGATAGCGCCGCCTTTATAGAGGCGTATTGGGCGATCATCAAAACTGGTGTCCAGGACCCCGGGTTTGGCAGAACATTCGGGGTTCATCTTAAACAACCAGTGACGCCACTCTTTTCCATGCTGCCTGATGGTGTTTTTCTTTCGTTTCGCCTCAGCCAGAGAGAAAATATGCGCGAGCTCATGTGGAATGACCTCTTCGATAAACAACCTTGGATTTTGTAATAAATGAAGGTAATTGAAGTACAGTTGACACTTCCCATGGAGAAGATTTTCTTCAAACTGAATATTGAGTTCATTTTTGCTAGGGCACTGAACCCAGAGACCAAAGATAATCCGAACTGAAATGCGCTCAAAGGGCCAATTATGCTGGTGCAGCAGTCCGCGCGTAATAGTGCAGACCTCCTCCTCAAAGGGGTGATCGGGCACACAGATGTATTCAGCTATTTCCATACATAGTATAGACGTTAGCTAGTCTACGAATCAGACCAATTATTGAAGATTATTTAATGGGCAAAAGCCCCAGCTATCAAAGGGTTTGAAACGATAAATGACCCCGCCGCCTTGAAGGGTTCTCTTGCCAGCTTTATAGATAATGCCGGCTTTTAGTAGGCAGTCGATGGCCCGGCTTAGTGTCTTGCTGTTATAGCAATTTGAGAACCTGGCACGCTGAGAAACGAGCTCATAGCGCCCAAATGCGCCAAATGGCGAGAAAAACTGAATTATATCCATTGCTGCCATTAAGCGTTGTGATGTGCGCACACCTGTAAGCAGTTGGACAAGCGATTTTAGCTCGTTGGAGGGAAAAGCAGTAGGCAACCCCAGTACAGTCGCGCTGTATTGTTCTTTTTTGCTAGAGCTGGAGCTGGTATGAGTGTTCATACCAATGGTATACGGCAGATTTGGCTAAATGTCGCCCAGAATCACCAAAAATAACGCCTTGAGCGTTAAAGATTAACGATAATGCTAGTTAAATTTAATGACGGCGTAACGATCAAAGGGGTAGACCACGCCCTGATCATTAATAATATGCGGCTTGATGGAGTTGCGGTTATTGGTGCCTGTTACCTTAATTTTCCTGTTGTCCAGTGACTCGAGCGTGAGAGTGACTTTCTCTCCATTAGTCTTGAGAAGTAGCTCATCGATAAAAGCTCTGTCTTCAGAATACTGTGTATTCATGTGCGGACCCCAGGTGCAAATTAGCTAAAATATTACGCGCAACAAGATAAGACTATGACGTCTCGGATTGCAGATAATCATAACATTGAATGTACAAAAAAGGTGTAATAATTGGGAGAAAAATTGAAATAAAATGGACTTGTTCTAACTAAAAATAAGACCTCCCGCACTTCCATGTGCGGCGACGGCCATCAACGATGCCAGACGCATCGCCGCGAGTGCACACATTTACGCCGCGACGGTTGCCATGGCCATGTGTGCATCTCGCATTACTGATTCCAAGTGTGGGGCAAGGCTTACGCGACGCGCAAGGAATGCAGACCAGAACTCAGTATCAGCATGCAGGTAGTAAGCCTCAATATCCATATCGCCTTCTTTTTCGTAAGCGGGACGCATATCGATATAACCTACACCTGGGAACTCATTTAAGAACAGCATATTCATTGCCTCAATTGCCCGAGCCACAATGTCCGCGTCCGTGTGCACTTTAAAGTTAATTGAGTACACGCGACGGATTGGAGTGCTGTTACTAAAGTTGAATTCGCTATCAAAAGTATTGCTGTACATGAGACACCTCCTACGGTGAATGAATTGGTTTAATGAAGCGGACGCTTCCTTAAGCCCTCTCGCGTGAAAGGGTTTAAGTGAAGCGCCCGCTCCCCAATTCATTGGGGAGGTGCACTCACATACTGCTAAATTCTAAGCAAGTGGGTGACAGCCTAATTAAAGACTGCCACCACTGTTACAAGCCGGGGTTAACCGCACTTGCTATCACCGCAATTCAGACACGTCATGCAGCCGTCCATCTTTACGACGGCTTTTGTTGAACATGCAAGACACATCTGAGAGCCTGGGGGGAACTGAGTTTCCCCTTCACTGTTAAGGCAGTCTTCGTGTACAACCAAAGAATCCTCACAGTCATTACTCTCTCTGACTACTGGCAAGATTGACCCTAAAACACCATCACCTACAAGGCGAGGTTGTTTGTTATAGGGAACATCCATGCCTTCTGCATCGAGAACACCAAGCTCATGCAATGAATTGCGCATAATTGCGCCCATTGCTGCGATTTCATGACTTTTTGCCTCAGATTTTCCATACGGGGTTTTAACCCGAATATTGTCTTCACCTGTGATCTTGGACCACTGGCGCATAACCTTAGACAATGGAACACCCTGCTTTATACAGAGTGAGCTAAGACGCATAGCCAATTCTTTCCAACCCGCAATTTCAGCACGTGAATCCTGTGCTGCAAAAAGCTCTGTGATGCGTCGAGTTTTAAACTCTTCACCACCAAAGATATGGTTAGTAGGCTGAGTGTTGATCGTAATGACCGGTTCCAGCCTGCCGTATGCTATTGAGTTAAACGGTTCACGAACCGTGAAGCTCTGCTGCATACCCAAGGGTTTGCTTATAGGAGCAAGAGTGTTGTCAATATCAGGAATGATTTGTTCCTCCTGCATTGACTCCATTTCTGACTCCGCCAGCTTATCGTCTTCAGTGACGACAGCGTAGCCTGTAATTTTACTGCTAATAACCTTCTTCATGGTCTTTCTCCAAAATTATAAAAAATATGGAGGAGCCCCTAACGGGGTTAACTCCCCCGTTAGGGAAATGAAGACTACTTTGGAATTACAGCTTGCCATAGTAGCCTTCCTTTAGGGCGTCGTAGAGATTTGAGGCGGTATGAACTTCACCGTCATATTCAATCTCGTCATTCCCCTTACACTCAACCACGCTGCCGTCCTCGAGGGTAAACCTGTAGGTTGTATTCTCGAGATCTTCTTCACGTGTCAGCACACCACTGAACGCTTCAGGGTTAAACCTGAACGTCGTACAGCCCTTTAGCCCTTTCTCATAGGCATACATGTAAACACCCTTAAACTCTTCGTAATCGAAGTCAGTCGCAACATTGATGGTTTTCGAAATACTGCTATCGATCCACTTCTGTGCGGCAGCCTGGATATCAACATGGGCTTTCGGTGAAATGCTGTCAGCGGTGATAAAGCTTGCTGGCAGTTTATTTGCATCATCATCTGAAAAAGGCATGGCATCACCATTAACCAGTTCGCGATAGGCAAGCAACTCATAAGAGAAGACGTCCATCTTGGCTTTTGTTTTGCGACCTTCAACAATGACATTACGCTGATAGTGATGTGCAAATGATGGCTCAATCCCATTGCTGGCGTTGTTTGCCAGTGACAGTGAGATTGTGCCTGTTGGGGCAATGGAAGTGTGGTGCGTGAAGCGGCAACCGTGTTTCTCCAGTTCATCCGTGAGGACTCCTGGTAGTTGCTGCATGTAGCGTGAGTAACGAGCCCAAAGGATCTTACCCTTCACGATATCACCAACTGAATAACCGTCTTTCGCCATTTCTGGACGTTTTTCGATCATTTCAGCCGTTACGGTGAAATCTTCTTCCATAATTGGAGCGGCACCCTTTTCCTTAGCAAGCTCAAGGCCTGCTTCGTAGCCGGTAATTGCCATTTCTTTTGAGACCCATTCAGTAAACTGAACAGACTCATCAGAGCCATACTCCATTCCCAACATGGTCAAGGCAGAGCCAAGACCTAAGAACCCCATACCATGGCGGCGTTTGCGATAGATTTCATCGCGCTGGCCTTCAAGTGGCAGCCCGTTAATCTCAACGACATTGTCGAGCATACGTGTAAACACACGAACAACATCTTTGAAACTGTCCATATTGAACCTGGCGACATCTGTAAACGGGTCGATTACAAACTTGGTCAAGTTAACTGAACCTAACAGGCAGCTACCGTACGGTGGTAGAGGCTGCTCACCACAAGGGTTGGTTGCACGGATATTTTCTGCGAACCAGTTATTGTTCATCTTGTTAACTTTGTCGATCAGGATAAATCCTGGCTCAGCAAAGTCATACGTCGATGACATAATAACGTCCCAAACGCGTCGTGCTTTCATGGTCTTGTAAACCTTGCAAGCAACACGGCCTTGATTATCAAGTGTGAAATAGCTCTCTTGATAAGGCCAGAACCGGTAAACCAGTTCTACATTTGGGTCTTGTGCTTCATCTGCCAATGCTGGGAAAGAAAACTTCCAATCCTCGTCATTGGCGACCGCCTGCATAAACTCATCAGTGACTAGCATTGATAAGTTAAATTTACGCAGACGACCGTCTTCACGCTTTGCCCGGATGAACTCCAAAGCATCAGGGTGAGTAATGTCAAATGTTGCCATTTGAGCACCACGTCGACCCCCAGCACTTGAGACGGTGTCACACATTTTATCGTAAATATCCATAAACGATAGTGGACCACTGGTACATGCACCTGCACCTGACACGTAAGCACCTTTTGGGCGTAGAGTTGAAAACTCATACCCAATGCCACAACCCGCTTTCAGGGTGAGGCCGGCTTCATGCACCTTCTCTAGAATCCCATTCATGGAATCATTGACGGTGCCGCTTACGGTACAGTTGATGGTGCTAGTGGCAGGTTTATGAATACCTGCCCCAGCGTTAGAAGTAATGCGACCCGCAGGGATCGCACCCTTCTTCAGGGCTTCAAAGAACTTTTCAGCCCATTTTTTACGGTTAGGGTGCTTGCCTTCTGGTTTCGCTAACGCTGTAGCGACACGCCAGTACATTGCATCCACATCCGCATCCACTGCTTCGCCGCCCTTTTTCTTCAGGCGGTACTTTTGATCCCAGATTTCCAGAGAGGCAGCCTGGAAGGCTACCTCCTGAATATGGGTTTCTTTCATAATAGTACTCATTGGTCTATCTCCAGTTGAAACCTTCGTTTAAAGAATACTGATGATGGTCAGCACGAAACTGAACACACCCAGCAAAACACCAATCAAACCGAGGAAGAGACCGATAATACCGAGTACTCTTCCGTTAAAACCAAGCGCCACACCTGCATCTGGATGATTCCAGAAGTACATGAAGCGCTCTTCGGCTGTGATGTCTGATCGAACTTCAATCAGCGCGTTTGCCTTATCAGTGATAGCAAGTTCATCGGTCATGTTGTAGTCAAGACCAACAGTTTCATGCGTAAGCCCAGCGGTAGAGTTAGGTCCAACAACCTGTCTAAAGATTGTTCGACCGTTCTCCTGGTTCGTAATGGCAACGATATCCAGTCGCCAAAACTTGCTGGTATTAGCTTTCTTGCTATCGATATGCTTTGAATGCACGCGTACGACATGTTTAAGTGTCGAGGGCGCCTTCTTGGCATTTTCTTTAACACCTTGAGTTGTTGGTACGATTCCTTTAAAAGTCATCGTAGTACAGCTACTTGGTTTCTCATCAAAAACCCTGAAAACAAGTTTCAGGAGCTTAAGCAGTTGCTTGAGCTTTTTCATGGCAGTTCTCCTTCATCAGATTGTTTCGGTAGGCGATGAGGCCCATTGCTTGTGATTTGGTGTCCATACCACTGTCATCGGACAACATTTCATCAGCAAGGCTCGTCAGTTCTTCCTTGGTAAACCCAAGTGAAACGTCTGATACGAAGGCTTTTACGACCTCTGAAAAAGTACGCTCGTAATGACCGTCTTTAATCAGATAAATGGCCCAGGCACCGTCGTCTCCAGCACTAAGCTGAAAACTCTTGCACCCTTCCATTATGCCGCTTAGAGAAAAATCAAGATCGTGGCGTTCAATGAACGCATCAAGCTTGTCTTCTTCTAAATAGCGAGGAAAGTAAACATTTCTACCATTCCTTAAGCTTATAGACGGGGTCCAGTCTTCATATTCATCAATTTCTACCGTATTGAGTGCCTTTTTCTTTCTTGCACCTTTGATTTCACCCCTGAAAATACGCGAAGCTTGTTTCCGCCGCTTATTATCGGTGGAGTCTCTACGTTTCCAGTCAAACTCAAAATCAGCCATACGCATTTCACTCAAAAACGCTTCCAAGATAATGAAAGGGTCTTCGTAACCCCTCATATCATCTAAACGTTTAACGACTGAGCGGTATGCGTTGGATGCATCCATAAACGCCAAATCTCCATGAAATATGTTATTCACAAATTCACGAGCGACACCTTCCACATAACTTCTGTAGTAGGTGCGGGCACTTGCGGTGCATTCACCGATTTTGATGCGACCAATAGCGGCCCCTTTAAAATAACCACCTTGCCACTTTTTCGCATAACGAAATGGTGGGTAGTACTTCAGTGTATTTTTAACTGGGATTGCTTTTGGTTTTACGGGCTTCTTACACTCTTGTAGAGCATAAGACTCCAGGGTGAACTCCTCTGAAGGAGTGATAGTTGTGGCTTCGTTTTTCATAGTCTTCTCCAAATTAAGAAAATCAAATTCCGAAATTTGGGCGGACCTTCCCCGTAAGGGTGGTTTCCACCCTTATCGGGGTTGTGCCAGAATTGGCGGTTAGTGAGTATTAGATCGACAGGTTGCCGAAATATCCTCAAGTGTTGTACGAACAAAGGCTTTTGGTAGATCTTCAAGAGCCTTTAATTCGCCAGAGCTTTGCGTGACCTCATAATCTTCTATGTCGTCGAAAATAGAATCTTCGACATAGCCATAGACGCCACAATCCATGCGATCTACACCGTGCGTTGCACAGTATTCAACCTCTGGTTTTGTTGCACGCGGAGTGCGAACTTTCCCAGATATTTCACCACGTTCAATTCGACGATTGCGCTGATTTATAGTGCGTATCGTATTTTTACGACGGCGCCAGTCAGTGAAATCATCTTGTTGAATTGATGCAGTGAAGCAGCTTAGAAGTGTGAAAGGACATTCGTAACTCTTCATATTCGCAAGACGTTCTACAAATGCGCGATAACAGTCGGCCTTGAACATCGAGGCCAAGTCATCGCTGTAGAACTCATCCAGCACTGCGATTGCAGAGTTTTGTACAGCGGTAATCAAATACCCCTTGTAGTACTCACTCACATCACAGATTGGATGCAACCCTATGGCGTAACCTTTAAAGCTATGACTTTTAAGGTCAAACTTTATGGTATTTGCTAAA
>Ga0316207_10001580_pt1 | contig 27124 bp, 26 predicted proteins | sample 6weekpyrite_MG_FD_204943 | JGI IMG/M metagenome (GOLD analysis project Ga0316207, IMG submission 204943) | Microbial mat bacterial communities from mineral coupon in-situ incubated in ocean water Damariscotta River, Maine, United States -... | ecosystem: Environmental > Aquatic > Marine >... | reverse complement strand
AGATCACCAGCAGGACGAGCATAACGTCGATATACGGCACGACATTTATCTCGCTCATGGGTTTCTTTCGTATGCGTCGTCTTGGCATAACCTGCTACCTAACGTTAACCATGTGACTGGCGCTGCAGAATGGTTGAAAATTCCTCAACAAAATTCTCATAACGGCTCTCGAGACGTTCGACATGATGTGCATAACGGTTGTAGGCAATCACGGCGGGGATAGCAGCAAACAACCCCATTGCAGTGGCGATCAGCGCTTCTGCAATACCCGGCGCAACACTCGCCAGTGTCGCCTGCTGAACATTTCCGAGCGCACGAAATGAATTCATAATGCCCCACACCGTGCCAAACAGGCCAACGTAAGGACTCGTTGAACCGACAGTTGCAAGGAACGGCAGGTTCGCCTCAAGTACATCTATTTCACGGGTTAAGGCCACGCGCATCGAACGTTGAGCACCTTCGAGAACAAATTGTGGGTCGATGCCGCCACGCTTGCGCAACCTGACATATTCGCGGAACCCGGAATCAAAGATGGCCGCCATACCGGTAGTCAGTTTTTGTCCCATTCCCAGCTGTTCGTAAAGCTCGCTGAGCTTGTTGCCCGACCAGAAACGTGATTCAAATTCATCGGCTGCCTTGTTCGCTTTACGGATATCACGCGACTTACGGTAGATCATGGCCCAGGAAACTATCGAGGTAACAAACAGCAATAACATAACCGCCTGTACAACCGGACTGGCACCGGCAATCATGTGATACAAACTTAAATCGGTATTCAAACGCTAGCTCCCCTACTTATTTTTCATTGCCTGCAATAATGCTGCAGGGATTGCGCACGGCTTCCAGCTGGCTACGTCTACACATACCACCTGTATCTCGCTCTCGCATAATTCTTTTGTCTCGCCGCTTCGACGAATAACTTGCTTAAAGACCACATTGGTTCGCGCTACCCTCAACACGCTGCTAACGACCTCAAGCGCATCGTTAAAACGTGCCGGTTGATGCAGTTGCAGCGAAACATCTCTCACCACGAACACAATACCTTGCTGTTCCTTTAGCTCGTCCTGCTCAAAGCCCAGTGCGCGAACAAATTCAGTGCGCGCACGCTCCATAAACTTCAGGTAGTTCGCATAATAGACGACCCCGGCGCCGTCGGTATCTTCATAGTAAACACGAACCGGCCAAAGGAATTCTGTCACAACTCGAGACCTTCATAATTACCGACAATGAATTGTGAGAAAAATTCCACCTTAACTTTTTTCATCCAGTTCAATGTCTAGCTGCTCATTATCTGTATGCCCCTTTAAGCCAAAATGGCTATAGGCGCTTTGTGTTGCCACCCGACCCCGTGGTGTACGCATGATAAAACCTTCCATGATCAGGTAAGGTTCGATGACATCTTCGATCGTGCCACGCTCTTCACCAATCGCCGCGGCAAGGTTATCGACGCCGACCGGGCCACCGTCAAAATTATTAATAATAGCGAGCAACAGTTTCCGGTCCATGACATCAAAGCCATTACTGTCAACGCTGAGCATGTCCATTGCCTTGTCAGCCGTATCGGCATTGACAAGCCCATCGGTTTTGACATCGGCATAGTCGCGTACACGGCGCAGCAGGCGGTTGGCTATACGCGGTGTACCGCGTGAACGCCGTGCCACTTCATGAGCGGCATCACTGTCGAGACTGACATTCAGGATGTCTGCACTGCGCCCTACGATGTGGGTCAGGTCGTTATTCGAATAAAACTCGAGGCGCTGCACGATACCAAAGCGATCCCGCAGTGGTGAGGTCAGTGAACCCGCCCGAGTGGTTGCACCGACCAGTGTAAACGGCGGCAGGTCGAGCTTGATGGAGCGCGCCGCCGGTCCTTCACCGATCATAATGTCGATCTGGCGATCTTCCATGGCCGGGTAGAGCACTTCTTCAACGACCGGGCTGAGTCGATGAATCTCATCAACGAACAGCACATCGTGCGGCTCAAGGTTGGTCAGGATCGCCACAAGATCGCCCTGGCGCTCAAGTACCGGGCCCGAGGTCTGGCGCATGTTGACACCCATCTCGTTGGCAATGATGTGTGCCAGGGTCGTCTTACCAAGACCCGGTGGACCGAACAGTAGTACGTGGTCGAGTGCCTCGCCGCGTTTTTTCGCGGCGTGAATAAAGATCTCCATCTGCTCGCATACAGCCGGCTGACCGACGTAATCGGCAAGTAGTGATGGGCGAATGGCGCGTTCTACGGCATCATCTTCCTGAGTGCCCTGTGGGCCAACGAGTCGATCAGTTTCAATCATGATTTATTATCGTTTTATCGCGTCTTGTTTTGCCACGGCCTGTAATGCCTGCCGGATGATTTCTTCACTTGGCAAGTCTTTGGTATCCACCACGCGCACCATTTTACTTGCTTCCGGTGGCTTGTAGCCGAGTGCAATAAGGGCACTGACCGCGTCAGCAACGGCATCAACGGGTGGCTCTAGCGCGCTGGCGGGTTGTGCAGGTGACGGGGAACCTTCAGTTGCGCCCCAGTTTTTGACCTTGTCCTTCATTTCAATAATCAAACGTTCAGCCGTTTTCTTGCCAACCCCCGGCAGGCGCGTCAGGCCCGCTGTGTCACTGTCCATGATGCAACGAATAAAGTCATCGGCACTAATGCCGGACAGGATGGTCAGCGCAAGCTTGGCACCGACACCATTGACCTTGATGAGGGCACGAAACATGGCACGTTCATTGTTCGTCGAAAAGCCATACAGGGTATGTGCGTCTTCACGCACCACAAGGTGTGTGTGCAAAGTCACCGTTTCGCCGGTTTCCGGCAGATTATAAAAGGTCGACATTGGCGCATCCACCTCGTAACCCACGCCATTCACATCAAGTAACATGTGAGGCGCCTGTTTTTCGATGATCGTGCCTCGTAGACGACCAATCATGATCGTCTCCCGGTTATGGCGTTGGGAATTTGCTGTACCGTTTGCTGGGTGTGGGCATGGCACAAGGCAACCGCGAGCGCATCCGCCGCATCTTCCTGCGGCGTGGCCGGCAGGTTCAACAAGACGCGTACCATGTGCTGTACCTGTTCCTTATTCGCGCCACCTTTACCTACGACTGCCTGCTTAATCGCACGTGGTGCGTACTCAGACAGCGACAGGTCGTGGGCTACACCCGCACAGATAGCCGCGCCGCGCGCCTGGCCAAGTTTTAAGGCCGAATCGGCATTGCGGTGCATAAAGACCTGCTCAACGGCAAATTCGTGTGGATTAAACTCACGGATAATCGTACCCAGTTCGGCAAAGATGGTACCGAGGCGCTGTCCCCAGTCATCACTACTAATGCGGATACAACCACTGCTGACATAGCGGCTCTGATTGCCCTCGACGTCAATCACACCATAACCGGTGATGCGTGATCCCGGATCAATCCCGAGTATGCGAACCATCATGTCTGCCCTGCGGCATCTCCCCTGTCACTGGTTTTGATTAGGACATCTGTGCAATAACATCTTCCGAGATGTCTGCATTTGAATAAACAGTTTGTACATCATCAAGATCTTCAAGTGCATCCACGAGTCGCAATATCTTTTCTGCATCTTCCACACCCAGGTCAACCTTCGTCTCAGGGTTCATGGTGATATCGGCAGATTCCGGCTCATGCCCGGCATCCACCATGGCCTGTTTGACATCAAGAAAATCTTCCGGTGTAGTCAGCACATCAATGCTGCCATCTTCATTGGTGGTCACATCTTCGGCGCCGGCATCCAATGCTGCTTCCATGATAGTTTCTTCATCGGCACCCGTTGGGTAACTGATGATGCCCTGCTTGGTAAACAGGTACGCCACTGAACCATCGGTGCCGAGATTACCACCGGCCTTGGTAAACGCATGACGCACCTCGGAAACCGTACGGTTGATGTTGTCGGTCAGGCAGTCGACCATGATGGCGACACCATTTGTACCATAGCCTTCGTAGCGCACTTCATCATAGTTCTCACCTTCACCTGCACCGGCACCGCGCTTAATGGCGCGCTCCATCGTATCCTTGGTCATGTTTGCACCAAGCGCCTTGTCGATTGCGGCTCGCAGGCGCGGATTCGAATCCGGATCGGCACCGCCCATTTTAGCTGCGACGGTCAGCTCGCGAATCAGCTTGGTGAAGATCTTGCCGCGCTTGGCATCCTGAGCAGCCTTACGGTGCTTGATATTGGCCCATTTACTGTGTCCTGCCATGCCTGACTACCTTTATCTCAATAGCGGGTTAAATTGCCCGCTAGTGTAGCATTGATAGGCTATCCACGTCACCGCAGCTGTTGGAGTATTTTGGCGACTATCTGGTTGTTTTCAGGTGGGTTTGTCTGCAAATATCCGGATGTTGCTCACTTTACCCGGGACAATGTCGATGTCACTTCCTCAGGCTTCGATGGGTTACGGTAATACTTGTCATAGACATAGTCGGTCGCCTCAACAAAGCCTTCGATACTGCCGCAATCGAAGCGGCGGCCCTTGAACTTGTAGGCCATCACGCAACCCGCCTCGGCCTGGCGCATAATCGCATCGGTAAGCTGAATCTCGCCGTTTTTGCCCGGTGGCGTCTCACGCAGGTAATCAAAAATATCTGGCGTCAGGATGTAGCGGCCAATCACGGCCAGGTTGCTGGGTGCTTTGTCCGGGTCGGGTTTCTCAACCATGCTATTGACCCGAACAATGTCATCCCGGATCTGTTCGCCACTGATCACGCCGTACTTGTGCACCTCGTCCATCGGGACTTCCTGTATTGCCACAATCGAGCAACGGAACTGTTTATACAACTGCGTCATTTGCTCGAGCACACTCATGTCTTGTGCAAGACACAGATCATCAGCGAGGATGACACCAAAGGCCTCGTTGCCGATCATTGTTTCACCCGTGAGGATCGCATGGCCCAGGCCTTTCATCTGCACCTGCCGGGTATAGGTAAACTGGCAGTTATCGATCAACTCACGGATTGCATCGAGTTGACGCTCCTTGCCGGTTCCGGAAATCTCCATTTCGAGTTCATAACTTTTATCGAAATGATCCGGGATGGCCCGTTTACCACGCCCGGTGACAAATGCCATGTCGCGAACACCTGCCGAATAGGCCTCCTCGACTCCGTATTGGATAAGCGGTTTATCGACCACAGGGAGCATCTCCTTGGGCATGGATTTGGTCGCGGGCAGGAAACGCGTCCCATAGCCGGCGACCGGGAAAAGGCACTTCTTAATCATGTTCGATCTCCATCTCTTAAATTCTCATGGAGATGTTTTGCAGCAATCATGCCAGCGAGGCAAAAATCAGCTTATTCGTCGTTGGTACGGTATATGCACAATGAACATCCTATATATTAAACACGTAGTAACACTGCTATGAACGCGATCAAATGCCCTGTTTTGAGACAAAATCGATTACATGCACACAGTCGGTGCAAGACATTATGATTAACCCCGAAATGAATGCATTGAATGAAGAGGTACTGCGCAAGGACATTTCGCAGCATCTCGCCAGGATTTATCCAGACAGGGTTGCGGACATCACCGAGCAGGTGATCGAACTACTGGAAAAATACATTCCGTTTGCCCTTACTGAATGTTATGAGCGCTGGAATGAGAAAGATATCCTGCTCATTACCTACGGTGACAGCATTGTTGAAAAACAACAGCCCCCCCTGCAGACCTTGCATCGCTTTCTGCATGAACATCTCACTGAGACATTCAACAGTGTTCACATCCTGCCATTTTTCCCATACAGCTCGGATGATGGTTTTTCTGTCATTGACTACCGCGCAGTGAATGATAGCCTCGGTGACTGGGAGGATATCAATCGTATTGCAGACAGCTTTCGTCTTATGGTTGACCTTGTCATCAACCATGTCTCGCGTGAAAGCCTGTGGTTCTACGACTATGTCTCCGACAACCACCCACAGCGTGATTACTTTATCGAGTTACCTCATGATACCGATACGAGCATGGTGACTCGACCACGCAACACGCCACTGCTTGTCCCTGTAAATACACCCCGCGGCACCCGGCATGTCTGGGCAACCTTCAGCGAAGATCAGATCGACCTGGATTTCACCAACCCGGCTGTGTTGCTCGAGTTTATCGATATCCTGCTTTACTACGTCGCTAACGGCGCACGCCTGATCCGACTCGATGCGATTGCCTTCCTGTGGAAGGAGGTCGGCACAAATTGTATTCACCTTGATGAAACGCACGAGGTCGTCAAACTCATGCGTGACATCCTCAACCACATCGCGCCGGACTGCATCCTGCTCACCGAGACAAACGTCCCGCATGAGGAAAACCTGAGTTATTTTGGTGATGGTGATGAAGCCCACATGGTCTACCAGTTCAGCCTGCCACCACTTGTGCTGCATGCAATGAACCGCGGCACAGCCAAATACCTGACCGAGTGGGCATGCAAGCTGCCCGAGTTACATGAACATTGCACCTACCTGAATTTTACGGCTTCACACGATGGGATTGGGCTCCGTGCACTCGAGGGTATTCTTCCTGAACACGAAAAGGAAAGCCTGATCGAATGCATGCACCGGTTCGGCGGTTTTGTCAGTATGAAGGCCAACCCGGACGGTGAAGATACGCCATACGAAATAAATATCTCCCTGTTTGATGCGATGCAGGGCACACGTCGCGGACTGGACCAGTGGCAAATCGATCGCTTTATCTGCTCCCAGGTCATCATGATGAGTATGCAGGGCATTCCCGCACTGTATATTCACAGCATGCTCGCTACCCCCAATGACCTGCACGGTGTCGAACTAAGTGGTCGAACACGATCTATTAATCGAAAGAAATGGGATTACCATGAAGTCCAGGCATTGCTGGAAAGTCATAACACGCCTAACCATGAAGTCTTCAACGAACTGAAACGCATCATTGCGATACGTTCTTCTGAGCCGTGCTTCCACCCGGAAAACACACAGCAAGTCATCGATATCAGTGCCGGCATCTTTGGGTTGTTACGTCATGATAAAAAATCAGGACGCCGACTACTTGCCCTGTTTAATGTCACCTGTGCGCCGCAACCTATTACGATCAAGGACAACCCGGAACTTAGCGACGAGGTGGCCTGGCATGACCTGATCACGGACAGCCCACTGGAAAACATACTGCCGGCTATAAGCCTGCAGCCATATCAGTTCATGTGGCTGGTTGAAGCGACAGCTGGATAACCCAAATCTGCATTATCTTCTTCAACAGCATCGTAGAATCGTTCGAGGATATCGGGTATCGCGCTGACAACCCTGTTCCAACTCGGGATGAAAGGCGTTTCCATCGGGTTGTTGAGGAAGTACGTCCCCGCTTCCATAATGTTTCGCGCAAACAATTCAACGGCACGCTCCTCGCTGTGACGATCGACGTGTAGACCATTCATCACTGCATCGTTGTAGTAGGTCTCGATAAAGTCGAGCGCGATCCGGTAATACGTTGCCTTGATCGTGCGGAAGGTTTCCTGGTTAAACACGATGCCGTTGGTAGCCAACTTGCGGAAAATGGCCTTGGAGATATCCATGCACATTTTCGATAGTCCTGCATCCTGGCTGTCATAAGACATCGGTTGGTGTTTATGATCGTAGTTATCCGCGATGTCTACCTGGCACAGGCGGTTTGTCGAGTAGTTGCGTTTGACCTCGGACAGCACGCCGATCTCCAATCCCCAGTCGCTGGGGATGCGAATATCATTGAATACATCAACACGCATCGAGAATTCACCCGCCAATGGATAACGGTAGCTATCGAGGTATTCCAGGTACTCCATCGATCCAAAAATCTTTTTCAACGCCCGCAGCAATGGTGTTACCAGCAGGCGGCTGACACGACCATTCAGTTGAGTTTCGGTCGTGCGGGCATAGTAGCCCTTGCAGAACTCATAGTTAAAATTCGGGTTAGCCACCGGGTACATGAGCCGGGCCAGCATTTCGCGCTTATAGGTGAGGATATCGCAGTCATGCAGGGCAACGGCCTCAGCCTTTGCCGAGGCCAGCGTATAGCCATAGCAATACCAGACATTCCTGCCCTTACCCAGCTCAGTGGGGGCCAGCTGTTTTTCCTTGAGTAACTTGTCGATAGCCAACAAGCGTGGCCCATCATTCCAGAGAATCCGGTGATGTTGCGGCAGGCGGCCAAAGAACTCTTTTGCATGCTCAAATTCATCTAATTTAGCCCGGTCAAGACCAATCACTATTTCGCTCAAATACGGTACATTCGTTAATTCGTTAATAATGTTATCGAGGGCGGGGCCTTTTAATTCAGAGTAGAGCGATGGCAAAACCAGTGACATTGGCCGTTGCCGGGAGAATGCAACGAGATCTTTTTCTATCTCTTCAACTGGTCGTCGGGTTAGGTTATGGAAATTCGTAATAATTCCGTTTTGATAAAAGTCACTCATAATTTCACTCCTTTAAACTTTATCAATAAGTTCGAGTACAGCCTGGTTCCAGCCTGCTGGCCCTGGTAACTCGGTTTGATAAAGGTTTTTGATAAATGAAAAATCGGGTTGGCGTATATCCGGGTTTAAAATCTGAATCGGGTAGTCGACACGTTGAAGCATGGCGATGTCATTGTGGCTATCGCCAATTCCGACCGTTAACCATTCGGTCTCCGGTTCGTAGCGCTGGTAAGATTGTTTAAGCCATGTAACTGCATCGCCCTTATTCACCGGGGACATAACATGTAAAAAACGTCCTCCTTTCGTAACCGTCAGACCTTGTTGAAACAGTAACGATTTAAACCTTTCTAACTCATCATCATCGTCGTGCCATTGCACTGGCTCTGAGGCCTGGCGAAATGTTGCTCTTAATGCTTGCCCATATTCGAGCCCTGTAATGTCTACAACAGCTTCAGCGTCTAGATCACTGAACCCTGTAAACTTAAAATCGTGCTTGGCCCTCAGCTCATTGAGCACCTTAGTAACCAGGGGGTAAGGGACTGCAAAAAAATGGGCGACAAGCTGATCATTCTTTTCACTGTCCTCGCCAACTGAAAAATAGCTGCTCGAAAAATTTACAACTGCTCCATTTTCGCAAACGAAAGGGTGATGATTATCAAGATCATCATTCAATGAACTAACTTCACTTGCAGTTTTACTCGAATTAATAATCAATGGATAACCCTGCTTTTTTAACGCTGCGATTGCAGGCGATGCAGATTGCCAGGAATAATCATTGTGATCGAGAAGACTACCGTCAAGATCAGTAAAAAAAAGCAATTTCTTCATAGTGCAACCCTGACTTTGTCAAACTGGTGTTGCGCATTTAAACCTAGAAGAATATCTGCTCGACCTGGCATTTCATCAAGAACAGATCGTGTTATGCGCTCGTAATGCATAATAAACCGTTTCACCTCATCTGCTGACATGACACAAGACGTTGCAAGACCTTGCTCTGCACGCAATTGTGCAAGCTTTGTTTCCTGCAAAGTACGCCAGGCCAGTACTGATTTCATACTGGGTACTTCCAACATGAGCAGGTAATCGATATAACCGAATAATTCCTGGTAGGCCCCTTTTAATTGTTCATTTACATAACGCCGCCAGGTACATGCAGGGTCCTCTGTTTGTTCAAGGTCGTTAACCGGGTTTTCAAGTTCACTATCATGTTGAGCTCGAGCACCCACACACCAACCTTCAAACAAAACGATATCTACCGGTGTTTCTACTCGATTCCAACAATTTTCAGGTAATAGATCGTCACTGGCTTTATCAAATACAGGCAGGCTAACCAGTGATGTTCGTTCACCTGCAACCAGCTTAGAAAGGATCTGTTCACCAAGCTTTACATCATGCGTACCCGGTACACCGCGAACGCTAAGTAATGGGTGAACATTTTTTGCGATTTTCTGACGACGCTGTTTACTTAAATAAAGATCGTCTATGGAAAGCGTTATCACAGACAGACCGAAGCCCTCTGTGAGCAAGGTTTGTAATACCCTGGCCAGGGTCGATTTGCCGGAACCCTGCGCACCATTAATTCCGAGTACAAGTGGCTGGACATCATGTTTGTTAGCCAACCAGGCAGCAAGAGGCAGGTATATTCTTTCTAATTGCGCACGCATATTATTCTGAATCCGTGCCTGCGTGATCACACGCTTATACGCCGGTAATACCCTGACGACGAGGCTCATCAATTCGCTCTTATCTAATACGTCAGCCTGTTGAGGCCATAAATTCAGCGATGAAGGCGATTGGTGATCCTGTATGTTTGTGTGTCGATTCATCATTACGCTTCTGCATCTCGGTCTTGCCTGATACCTGCTGCATAATCGATGCCACTGTTCTTAACTCTTTGTTTTAAATAAGAAAGAAATAGGTATTGTGCCGACGCTTAGTCGTTCTTTAGCTAAAATGCACTGAATTAGTGCCCAGGAGGCTCAAAAAAGCTCATTCATTCCGGGACAAGCACAAGAATGGCATCCCGGTTCGTCCAGGAACTTACCAGTGCGGCTGCCTCCTCACGGGACAACCAGCGCTGTGCCACATGCTCATCAGGATTTAGTTGTACGTCACAGACCGTGTCCAGCTCCAGGGCAAAGACCGTCTCGTGGTTTTCCATCACATCAGGCGCGTAGCGGGCACGCCAGACCGGCGCGATTGGAAAGGTATTCCTGATTCCGGTATCGACTGGTTCACCGGCAAGACCGGTTTCTTCAGCCAGTTCACGCCTTGCTGCATTCAGGGCTGACTCGCCCTCATGCAGGCTCCCGGTGACTGACTGCCAGAAACCTCGCGGCTCAGTTCGCTCAAGCATGAGGACCTGTCCGTCTTTACTATAGATGATGACAAGAATAGATTCGGGGCGTTTATAGCGCATCAGTCTTTACCAACTGATCCCCAACACGCTTGTAATACTGTTTGATCCAAATCGGTGAGGCGAGCGTTGTATAGGCAATCACAAGTATCATGCCCGCATATACTTCCGCGTCCAGGACGCCCGCACTGCGCCCTAGTTCGGCAAAAATAAGCCCTACCTCACCACGAGGTACCATCGACATGCCGATGATGATGCGCAGGACATTTGTCTCACGTATCAACCACGGCCCAATAAGCTTGCCAATTACGGCAACCACCACCATGACCAGGGAAAAGGTCCAGATAAAGGTACTGCCCCAATTGACTGCGTTCAGGTCCAGAGACAGGCCGACCATGACAAAAAAGATTGGCGTAAACAACTGGATAATTGGTTTCATCTGCTGGTGTGTGTAGGCAACAAATTTCGGATCTGCCTGCAGTGCTATCCCGAATGGCAGGAAGAAACGGCGTGACAGGGCAATACCTGCCACGAAACCGCCAATCAGGTAGGGTGCCCCGACCATGTAAGCCGCAGTAGCAAAAAACAGTACCATCGAAACCAGTGCAGTAGGTACAAGCCCAGGCGTCGAACTGCGGTAATGAAAGTGTTTAATCATGGGAGAAATGATGCGTGCCAAAACAGGTGCCAATACAAAGAAGGCGGTGACATACAGCATGATACGCCCGGTGTTAGCGACACTGACCGTACCGCTGACAGCGAACTCATACAGGACAGCAAGCAGGAAAACCCCGAGCAGGTCATCAATGACCGCTGCGCCCAGTACGACTTGCCCTTCATGACTCTGGTGACGCCCCAGTTCTGCCAGCACCCTGACCGTGATACCGATACTTGTCGCCGTAAGGGTACCGCCGATAAACAGTGAAACCAGGATATCTAACTCAAACAGGTAGTAGCTCGTGGTAAAGCCGAATATAAAGGGCAACACAAAACCGGCTATGGCCACCACTGTCGAGCGAAAGCCTGACTTAATGAGTCGTCCCAGGTCAGTCTCCAACCCAACCTCGAACAACAGCAGGATAATGCCGATTTCTGCCAACAACTTGAGTACTTCGTTGGGTGTGACCCAGTTGAGCAGGCTTGGGCCTAGCAGGATACCGGCAAATAACTCACCAATAATAGTCGGTGCACCAAAACGTGAGAAGATTTCCGCACAGACTCTTGCCGCAACAAGTACAAGTGCGATTTGCAGCAGGATGTAGTGAATATCTTCCACCCCCCTACTCTAGATGAAGGCCGACGCTGAGTAAAAGGGTTATCGTGACGTGAAAAAAATTTTGGGAATAGACTGCAACAACGGTACTGTATGGAAACCGTGACGTTAACCGTTAACCCGCATGGGTGAAACTATGCAATACCTGAGAACAATCACAGTCATCGTATTGCTAATGGCCTGCAGTCTGCCAGGCTACAGTGTAGCCGAACCCTCAGAAGAAGAACTGGAAACCTGGTTCAAAGATGATGATCGCCTGCATCCCTATGAAGGCAGTGTTGGCGACGAACAGCTCAAATTTCTGCCATCGCCCCCTCGCAAACGTGTCCCGCACTCAAAAAGCCAGTTACAGATTTTACCGACCAGCATGGATGATGGCTGGGTCAACCTGCAACAATGTTATGACAAACTTGATGCTGTACCCGAGTTGCAGGTTGTCTACGAATATAAACAAATGCGTGGTTTACATGTCACCCAGAGCAGTAAGGTTGGTAAGCACTGGGTAGAAGGACAGTCGATCCAGTTACAGGATATCGAGCGCGGTGCGCAGCTTTGCGTAATGGCCCAGGTACGCATTTTTTACACGAATCCCGATGGCAGTTTCAGTCTCGTCAATGGTCCGTTCCAGCGTAAATTCCTGGATGGCTATTACCCGATGCACGTCAGCCTTGAAGTAAAGTTCCCACTGGACACTTTACTCTACACGGGAATCAGTCCGGAGCCGCAGCCAGGCTTTATCGTTCAACACACTGATAACAGGATGACGATTGATGCATGGTTTAGGGGCAAGTTGTTCATGCACATCAACTTCACCACCAAACACTAAAGCGCGAACAGGGTAATACCTACGCGACGTTCGCCATACGACCTGCAATAAAAAAGGGGGCGCAAATGCGCCCCCTTCCTGTTCCGAACCGAAGAACTTACTGCAGATTATCTGCAAACGTTGGCAAGATATCGCCACCGTTACGACCAACTGCTTCAATTTCGATGAAGCGGTCAACTGCATTACCGTTACGGCCTTCAACAACTGAAGTGTCGTCTCCAACATGACCAACCGGTACAAATAACTGTGGATGGTCAAACGGTGCCTGGCGTCTTTCAACACGTGGATCAGTCAGCGCTTTCAGGAATGCAACAATATTGTCCCTGTCGACACTGTCCAGACCTTCTGCATTCAGACCTGCATTAGAATTCTGCAACTCACCTTGCAGGATACCCAGACCCGTGATTTCAACCGGATTTTCACGCGTTGCGTCAAAACCGATGATTGGATGCGGGAATTCAGCCCCTGTATCAAAGGTACGGAAGTTACCACCACGGAAGTAGAAATCGACCACTTCTTCGAGAGTATCTTCACCACCGTTATGGAAGTACGGAGCCGTCAGGGCAACATTACGCAAGGTTGGGATCTTGAAGGCCCCATCCGCACCGACGTCAGTATCCAGTTCAGTTGCAGTTCCTTCAATCTGAGGGTTGTCGTAATCACCGAGGTGAGTCTGACGACCAAAGCTGAGCGGATTACCAAACGGATCGTTACCGCCAACACCGAGGTCTTCCAGGGTTGGGCGTACACCGATGTTATTGAAGCCTTCATCGATGAGGTCACCACGACGAATTCGCGTAAAGCCACGCTCATCAACACGACTGACTGCCGCAAAGGTAAATTCACCACGACCATGACAATTCAGACAACGTGCTTCCGAATCAGCAAGGTGGAAACCGACCAGTTCAGCCTGGGTCAACGCACTTTCATCACCGTCAAGGAAACGGTCAACCGGTGAATCATCTGATACCAGTGTTGCTTCATACAGCTGTACGGCTAGACCGAAGAACAGCGAGAAGTTGGCTTCCATCTGTGAGTAAGTATTGTCCGGGTTCTTACGGGCAACCTTCTTGCTCACGATGCTGCGACTACCGTCTTCATTCAACATGACGAAGTCATTACCCCTCCACCACTTGCTCTTGAAGGCGCGTTTGATCATGCCTTCGTAGCTTCGGATCTTCAGACCGCGTTTGTGATGACGGCGCGCAAGTCTACCAAGAACACTGTCGTGACGGTGTACCTTTTGCTTACCCAATGGACGCAATGCACGGGCACGGTGACCATGTTCAGTACGGTTAGCAATGAACTTGTCACCAATTTCCAGCCAGTAGCGACCATTTGCTGACATCTCAAACTCACTCAATGGTGGTCCAACTGCTTGTGAAGCCAATGAGGCGTTATCGATGCTTACACGCACAGGTTTAATCGTACGCTTGTGACCATAACGTCCTGATTTCTTCGACACCTGGTAAACAAATGCATCCGGATCAGCATCTCCAAACGGGCTAACACCATTGAAGATGTTGTTGGCACGTCCGTCCCAGAAGTTACGGTGGTTAAACACAGCATTAATCACTGTGGGTGTATTACGTGGTTCAACACGACGTGTATTAACCCCACCCACCTGGAAGCCCAGCGGATCTGAAGCCGGTGTTGTTTCATCCACAGCCCGGCCGTCTTTCGCATCAACAAACTCAGAGAATGCGACACCTTGTGATGACACGACATCATTTGAGTCACGTACAACGTCAGAGGTAAACAGCAATGGATCAGCCTTTACGTGGAAAGGAAAATCACCTGCTGATAACGTTGAGTTCGGACCGCCTGACTGGAATGTCAGATCTGAGTTTTCAGAAGCGTCCTGATTGGCCTGTAAAATTCCTGGGCTAATCTGGTTCTTGGCACGACTGTCAGCACCGGCATTGAAGTGACAACTGGCACAAGCCGTTATGCCGTCACTGCCGACCTGCATATCCCAAAACAATGCCTTGCCTAACTCAATGGCACGTTTTTTATTGCGAACAAAGTCGTTGAGGTTAGATGGTTCTGGAACATCGATCGTCTTGAGTGAGGTGATTTCTGCACGAATCGTCCGCCCCTCGTTCTCAATCTGGTCCAAAACCTCAAAGGTAAGATCGGCATGAGCGGTTGCTGATACCAGACTACCCGATAGAATCACGGCTGCACCAAACATGGTGTGCCGTTTATATGTTTTAAACATATACTTCTCCCTGTAAATCCTTGTTGTAATTGCACAAAAAAATCTTATATGCACATTATTTTTTTCACCTAAAACATAGACATAGAATTAGGCGATGCAGATAGTAACAAAAAATACCCTGATGTCTATGTAGGATATTTTAGTATCCGGCTATTAAATGTTTGGAACTGTGATACACATCTCAACCTCAGTAACAGTTGTTACCCTGTTTCTGAAGCCAAAAAAATGGGTATCCATGTGGATACCCATTTTATAGCCACCAAATGGCTTCAGTAATTATTCAGCATATTAAAAACAAAATACATCCACGGGTGTTCCTACTGAACAACCTCCAGTTGCACAGGTTGCACCGACTGGACCGGCATTGGCAAAAGCTGGTCCAAAAATATCCCCATCTGAGCGTAAAAAATAATTCGTATTTGACGGTAAACCATCAACGCAATAACTGCCGTCTGCGGCTGAAGGCGCTGATGTACCCAGCAATACACTCGGCATACCCGTCGTCGGGGCTCCACCAATAGGCACTCCACGGAAACCAGGACCCGTTTCATCTGTACTAAAGACCTCTACAACTGAGCCTGCCCGCAGGTTAGATGCATTACATTGGAAGACTATACCTCTGACGCATGTGGAACCGACAGGGCTAGCACCCGGACGTATTGCGACCTGAGCACAAGTGCCGTTGCCAACGCCCGTGGTTGCCACCACTTCAGGAAAACCTGCCGAAATCACGCGGACCTCGGCGTTTGCTGGCGCTGCCAGATTGAATTGTCCATTTGCATCCGTACTGGTAAAGCTACCATTTGTGGTAAACACAGTCGCACCAACAACAGGTGCGCCTGCCGCATCCAGCACATCACCGCTAATACAGGATAATTCCGCTGAAGCGATGACAATATCTGGCGCAACAAGTGCAGACGTTGTGCCATCACTCGTCACGGTGACAGGTGCCGAGGTCACAATTAAGTTACTCAATACGCCACCAACATCCTGCGTCAAAAAAATCCCGCCCGTAATGTCTGCCGTTGTATTAAGCCTTGATCTGCCTTGAATAGTGTAATTTCCATTTACATCAGTACGACCTTGACGACTAAAATAGCCATTACCTGAAGCCCTGACAAAAGCACCACTAATTGGGTCGCCAGATGCATTTACTACTCGACCGGTAATCCTCACGAATCGCAGCGGCGCCGCACTCCCCCAGTGTGTAAAGTGCGTAACCGTTGCAAACACGGCAAGACGGCCAGGCATTGTTGTCGATGTGCCAACAAAACCACTCGCCTCTTCGGTCCACTGCCCGCTGTTGAGATCAAAGAACCACAACGATCGACTTTCACCAGGCAATAACTCCGTGTTTTCAGGCAACAATAATTCGAGTTCTGCCGTTGCACCCGGCTTCAGGTTAACTGGCTGTCCATTTTGTGTCAGCGTAAAGTCAGCCATGCTAAATGTTTCAATTGATGTAGCTGAACCATCAGCCTGACGTGCTGAAAAATCACCGGGTGCGGCGTTAATCTCATTTGTCGAAATGTCTAGCGGACTTATAACCAGCTCTATATCGCCCAGGACGGTAAAACTATCCGGGGAGAACGTGACAGAAAATCCTGCTTCAGAGAATGTGCCACCCTCGTCGGTATGAACGACCTGGGTAGCCCCCACAGGTAACATGACTTTATTCAGAATTGTATCTTCAAGCTCGACAAATTCTTCTTCATTTTCGTTTTCATCATCTTCTCGTGATGATTCGTGTATTGCTTTTATAATCTTGGCTTTTATATACCTGGCCTTAATATATTTACGGTACTTTCTGTATTTGGCACTTTTGTGATTTCTATACTTTCTGAAATTCCTTTTATTATATTTACGGTACTTTCTAAATTTTGCCTTCTTGTATTTGCGGTACTTTCTGTATTTTGCTTTCTTGTATTTAACGTGCTTTATGAATTTGGCATATTTTTTAAATTTTTTGCTTGATGACTTTTCTTCTTCATTATCATCACTGTCTTCCTGCTTCAAAGGACCTCTAAAACTTGCAGTGCCCTGCGTCAGTACGAATCCGTCTTTTTTAAATGTAACAAGTACACCATCATCATCAGCATCAACACCTTCCAGCGTATAGAAACCACCCGCATCAGTGGTGGCACTCGCAACATCTTCAGCACTAACAGTCACATCATCAATCGGCAAACCATCGACGTCTGTAACCTGGCCAGTAATGGTGGCATTTTCTGAGGCGTGAACAGGTGAAAAAACCAACACCATCGAAAAGATAAATGCACTAACTATCCAATACGGTATTTTTTTAGAAATAGAACCAAGCATAACTTCACTCCGTGAAATAAATGTTTTGATATTTTGAGGGGCTACACGGACGAAAGGAATGCTAGCTCTATCCATGTAGCTATTTTCGCAAGGAACGGTATCCTACATAGCTATTAGGGTCAAGAAGATGGACAGGCATAACCGGTATGCATACAAGAATGAGTCTAAACAAGGATTAGTATTATTATAGGTGTTAGTGAGTTACAGAGATTCCGGGGGAAATATATTTTGCAAAAAAAAACCGGCATTGCCGGTTTTTTTAAAACTTGACTCATTAAATATTGATTACTTTTGCTCAACAACTGGTTTGCGAATACGCAGGCTGAGTTCCTTGAGTTGATCTTCGCTCACCGATGAAGGCGCATCCGTTAGCAAGCAATTCGCTGACTGTGTCTTCGGGAAGGCCATCACTTCACGTATTGAGCTGGCATTTGCCATCAGCATCACCAGGCGATCCAGGCCGAAGGCGATACCGCCGTGTGGTGGGCAACCATATGCCAGCGCGTCGAGCAGGAAGCCAAACTTGTCTGCGGCCTCTTCATCGCTGATACCAAGTAACCTGAACACCGTGGCCTGCATTTCAGAATCATGAATACGTACTGAGCCACCTCCAACTTCGCTGCCGTTCAGGATCATATCGTAGGCACGCGACAACGCATTGGCAGGATCGGCCTGCAATTCTTCAACACTGCAACTTGGTGAAGTAAACGGGTGATGCAAGGCATTGAGTCGACCTGTATCCGGGTCCTTCTCGAACATTGGGAAATCGACTACCCACAATGGGCGCCAACCTTCCTCAACCATATCCATATCATGGCCAAGTTTTACACGCAGTGCGCCAAGTGCTTCGTTAACAATATGTGCCTTGTCGGCACCAAAGAATACCAGGTCGCCATTTTCTGCGCCGGTGCGCTGCATAATGCCTTCAACGGTCGCATCGGGCAGGAATTTCAGGATCGGTGATTGCAGACCATCTCGACCGGCTGCCACATCGTTGACCTTGATGTAGGCCAAACCACGTGCACCATAAATACTGACGTATTTCGTGTAACCATCGATGTCCTTACGTGACAACTCACTGCCCTGTGGCAGACGCAGTGCGGCGACACGGCCTTCAGGGTCTGCTGCAGGACCTGCAAAGACCTTGAATTCAACATCCTGCATCAGGTCATCGACGTCCACCAGTTCAAGTGGAATACGCAGATCAGGTTTATCGACACCAAAACGGCTAATTGCTTCAGAGTACGGCATGCGAGGGAACGGTTGAGCCAGTTCCACATCAAGTACACGCTTGAAGGTATTGCGAATCATATCCTCGTTTACCTGCATAATCGCTTCCTCATCCATAAATGAGGTTTCAATATCGAGCTGGGTAAATTCTGGTTGACGATCTGCGCGCAGGTCTTCATCACGGAAGCAGCGGACAATCTGGTAGTAACGATCCATCCCGGAAACCATCAACAACTGTTTAAAGAGTTGTGGCGATTGGGGCAATGCAAAGAATTCACCGTCATGGGTACGGCTTGGTACCAGGTAGTCACGTGCGCCTTCCGGTGTGGCCTTGGTCAGGATAGGCGTCTCAATATCCATGAAACCATTTGCATCAAGCTGTTCACGCAGTGCGCGTGTCACTTCAGAGCGTAGGCGCAGGTTTTTCAGCATTTCGGGGCGACGCAGATCGACGTAGCGGTAGCGCAGGCGAATTTCCTCGCGTACCTCGGTCTCCTCATCAAGCGGGAATGGCGGTGTCTTCGCTGAATTGAGAATTTCGAGTGACTTGCCCAACACCTCGACCCCACCGCTGGCGAGATCTTCATTGACTGTACCTTCAGGACGATGACGGACACGGCCATGTATGCGAAGTACGTACTCACTTCGGCAACGCTCAGCATTGGCAAAGGCTTCTTCAGTATCAGGATCAATGACCACCTGTACCAGGCCTTCACGATCGCGTAGATCGATAAAGATGACCCCGCCGTGATCGCGGCGACGGTGCACCCAGCCGCATAGCTCGACTTCTGAATCGATTAAACTTTCGTTAACGTGACCACAATAATGAGTTCGCATGAATATCTGTTCCGGGCTCGGTAAAAGGCCGGAATCTTAAGGTGTGACAGCGCTTTATGCAACTTCCGGAGGCGTTTTTTCGGAATCTGGGAGTTTCGGCCACTGTGGCTCGACCATACCCAGTGAGATCACCATCTTCAGCGCCTCATCGACATTCATGTCCAGCTCGACCACATCCTTGGTGGGAACAAGGATAATAAAACCCGAAGTGGGGTTGGGTGTGGTGGGAACAAATACCGTTGTGACCTCTTCGCCAGTCTTGGCCTGCACCTCGCCTGCACTACTGCCGGTCTGAAAGGCTAGTGTATACAGCCCCTTACGTGGATACTCAATCAATAAGACCTTACGAAAAGATTTGCCCGTCGAGGAAAATACGGTCTCAGCGACCTGCTTGGCACTCTGGTAGATACTGCGTACAACCGGGATTCGGCCCAGGAGTGACTCCCATGCCTGCACCAGCTTTCGACCAAACAGGTTTGTCACCACCAGCCCGGTCAGCAACATTATCGCCAACATTGCGATGACGGTCAGAATCACATCAAGATACGGGATCTCTAAGCCAAGTAACGCCTCAGGCCGGTATTGCGCGGGTATTAACTCGAGTAACTCTTCGACCAACCCAACCAGCAACTTGGATACCAACAGGGTGACGCCCAGAGGTAACCAAATAAGCAGTCCTGCAATCAAATAACGGCGTAACAAGTACTTTTCTCCTTATTTCTGTTATTTCAGAAATAACTAACAATCACACAATATACTGAAATTATTATTATTTTCCGCCAGCATCTGAATCACTGCTGACATTCTTTTTTGAACCACTCTTAAAGTCAGTTTCGTACCAGCCGCCCCCTTTAAGACGGAAGCCCGCTGCTGAGATCTTCTTTTGCAGTGACGCCAGGTTGCATTCCGGGCAGTCCTTCAGCGGATCGTCGCTCATTTTTTGCAGGGCTTCCAAGGTGTGACCGCACTCAGTGCAGGCATATTCGTAAATCGGCATGGTTGTATTCCACTCTGATGATATTTTCTGACTAACGGCTGATATGGTGGCAAGAAGACTGTACTTCAAGTTTGTTACACGGATTAGACGAAGCGGTTATGGTCTTCACCTTTTGTGACATCGTCAATGGCGCGTGCTGCCTCGATGGCTTTAAGCAGGTCACTGTGCTCCTGGATACCCTGGCCGCGCATATACAACTCGGCTGCATGTAAAACCCGCTCCATATATTTCATTCGATAATTCAGGTTTAACAGGCTCTTTGCGACATGATGTTCGTCCGCATCATGTTCACGCATGCGCGCCGCTTCATCCAGTGCTTCATGAAGTTCTTCAGCCGTTGGCATCCCCATTCTGTCACCTCCGTACAACACGGGTTTATATAGTAGAGATAATTATAGCGAATCACAGGCAGGTTGCCTTAAGCACGCGTCGATTAATTCGGTACAATGGCGAATCTTTTTTAAGAAATGGAGAATCCTTGTGTTTCATGGTCGGGCAACGCGCTTACCCACAGATAATCGTAACGATATGAAAACAATACGTAGCCTGCTGCCGTTCCTCTGGGAATGGCGCAGCCGAGTGGGACTTGCCTTGCTGGCATTAATTTTGGCCAAGGCGGCAAATGTTGCCATTCCACTTGCCCTGAAAGGGATCGTCGATAGCCTGGATCAACCCGCAGATGGTCAATTGGTTCTGCCAATTGTCTTGCTACTGGTTTATGGCGCGCTACGCATGGGCAGTTCGCTGTTTAATGAATTACGTGACGCCTTATTCGCACGCGTCCGGCACGGCGCGATGAGCAAGGTCTCTAAACGCGTATTGGAACATTTACATAACCTGTCACTACGCTTTCACCTCGACAGGAAGACCGGTGCCATCACACGTGATGTCGATCGGGGCACACGCGCCGTTAGCTCATTGCTCAACTACCTGGTCTTCAGCATTCTGCCAACCCTGGTCGAGATTGGGATGATCGCGGGGATCCTGCTCTGGCAATACGACATATGGTTTACCATCATCACCTGTATCAGTGTTGGCCTGTATATGCTGTTTACCTTCAAGATCACTGAATGGCGGATGAAATACCGTATCCGCATGAACGAATCTGACTCTGAAGCCAACACCCAATCCGTCGACAGCCTGATCAATTATGAGACCGTAAAATACTTCGGTAACGAAGACTATGAATTACAACGTTACGGCAAGACTGTCGGGCAATGGGAAGATGCCGCAGTAAAAAGCCAGACTACCTTATCGGCCCTGAACGTTGGCCAGGCGACAATTATCGCCATTGCCGTCACCCTGATTATGATCCTGGCTAGCAAAGGCGTGGTTAACGGGACGATGACGCTCGGCGACCTGGTGCTCGTCAATGCATTTTTGATCCAGTTGTTTGTCCCACTGAATTTTCTTGGCATCGTCTACAGCCAACTTAAGCATGCCCTGTCCGATATGGAACTGATGTTTCGTATTCTTGATGAAAAAGCAGAAATCACTGATAAACCAGGTGCAAAAGTGCTCAATGTCGGCAATGGTGAGATCCGTTTTGAGCACGTTGGCTTTGCCTATAATGAAGAACGCCCAATCCTGCATGATGTGAACTTCACGATTGAACCTGGACAAAAGGTCGCCGTTGTCGGCGAAAGTGGTGCAGGTAAATCCACATTGTCGCGTCTGCTTTTCCGCTTCTATGATGTCAGTTCTGGACGTGTACTGATTAACGGCCAGGACGTACGTGATGTCAGTCAACAAAGCCTGCGCAGTGCGATAGGGATTGTGCCCCAAGACACGGTCATGTTTAATGACACCCTGTATTACAACATTGCCTATGCAAAACCTGGTGCCAGCCGTGAAGATATTATTCGCGCGGCTGAACTTGCGCACATTGATCACTTTATCCAGTCACTACCGGATGGCTATGACACGGTCGTTGGGGAACGTGGCCTTAAACTATCTGGCGGTGAAAAGCAGCGCGTCGCGATTGCGCGCACCATTTTGAAAAACCCAAAGATACTCGTGTTTGATGAGGCGACTTCAAGCCTGGATTCACGTTCCGAACAGGTTATCCTCGAGTCCCTGCATGAAGTTGCCGAGAACCACACCACCCTTGTCATCGCGCATCGCCTGTCGACCATTATTGATGCCGATCGCATTCTCGTGATGCAAGATGGTCGGATTATCGAGCAAGGGACTCACCAAAACCTGCTGTCACAGGACAGTCACTACGCAACCATGTGGGCCTTGCAACAGGAACAACAAGAAGAAGCTTGATATGGATACAGACACAAAATCCATCCTTATAACCGGCTGTTCGACAGGCATTGGCTTGTATGTCGCGCAAAATCTTACAGCGCGTGGCTACCGTGTATTTGCCACTGCACGTCAACAGGCCGATGTCGACACGTTAGCTTCACAAGGACTGGAAAGTCTGCAACTCGATGTCACCGATGAGGCATCAATGGAGAAGGCTGTCAGCGAAATACTCACTCGCACGGGGGGGGCGCTTTATGCGGTTTTTAACAATGGCGCCTACGGTCAGCCCGGTGCGGTTGAAGATTTATCAACCGACGTCCTTCGCAAACAATTCGAAACGAATTTCTTTGGCTGGCATAGCCTGACGCGTAGACTCATCCCGGTCATGCGTAAGCAAGGGTATGGTCGAATCATCCAGAACAGTTCAGTGCTCGGTTTTATGGTATTGCCATTTCGCGGTGCCTATAACTCCAGCAAGTTTGCTCTGGAAGGCCTGTCAGATACCTTGCGTGTTGAACTTGCCGGGTCAAACATTTTCGTATCGCTGATTGAGCCTGGGCCAATCCGAAGCCATTTCAGGCAAAATGCGAGAAAGGCATTTCATGACAACATCAATTCTGAAACCAGTGTATTTCGCGAGCACTACCAGGCCATGCAAAACAGGTTGGAAAAAGAAGGTGACGCGATGCCCTTTACGCTCGGCCCAGAAGCTGTTCTGAAGCGCGTTATTCATGCCCTTGAAAGCCCTAAACCGAAGCCACGCTACTACGTCACTTTCCCAACCTACCTGTTTGGCACCCTGAAACGCTTGTTACCGCATCGCTGGCTGGACAACGTTATCCTGCGCGCATCATCTGGCGGCAAACGCTAGTTGCAACATTTTCATGACAAGGTACCCTTAACGGGTAACGCTTGCTGTCATCCATTTATGGCTGTACCAGCAAGTTCAGTAACTTTCTAACAACTGGATTTAGCTATGAATGCTTCTGAACTTGTTCAGGATATCAATAAACTCGTTTCGCTCCCTGAAGTCTGCATGCAGCTCGATGAAATGCTTGCCAGTCCCACCCACAATATCAATGACATCGCGCAGCTCATCAGCCAGGACGTCAACCTGAGTGCACGCCTTTTAAAAATCGCCAACAGTTCACTGTACGGGTTTAGTGGTCGGATCGACAGTATCGCGCGTGCGATCAACCTCGTCGGGACAAGTGAATTGATGATCCTGGTACTCGCCACATCAACCGTGACCACGTTTAAGGATGTGCCCGGTCATAGTTTTAACATGGCTGGCTTCTGGCGGCGCAGTGTCTATACCGGGGTGCTCGCAAAACTGATCGCACGGCGTTGTAATATCCTGCATCCTGAACGCCTGTTTATTACAGGTCTGCTGCATGACATTGGCATGCTGGTTCTCGTCTATAGCCAACCGGAACTCGCCAGCCAAATTTTTGAAACGGCGGAACAAACCGAACAACATCTCTATGATGTCGAAATGGAAGTGTTGGGGTTTGATCACGCCGAGATCGGACGTGAGCTCGCAAAAAACTGGCGCCTGCCGCAGTCATTCCAGGATTCCATTTACTATCACCACCACCTGGGTGAATCTGACGAGCCTATTCTTGATGCAGCCATTATTCATATCGCCAGCGAGGCAACTCATGCGCTGGAAACCGGTGAAAAGATAAATGGTGACCACGTTGACCCCATTGCCTGGCAACTCACACACCTAAACATGGACGATATTGATGAACTCCATGTCGAGGCCACACCCGAATTTGAAGATATGTTGAGTATCCTGTTACCGGGTATCAATCTAGGCTGAATTTAAAGGCTGGGTGGGTCAAGATGAATGGCATACTCCCTTCGTAAGTAACCTGTCCCGCCACTGACTTCCAGGATAAATTCAAGCACTGGCTCGCGAACAGGTCTTTGCGTATTTAGCTGGATAACAAACTTGCCATCCGTTTTTTGTACTGCCTTGAATGAGATATTTGACAGCGTATTGTTCAGGTTTATACCCGCCTGCTTGTGCACATCGAGTGCCGCGAGCGCGATATAGGCATTAAGGATTTCCCCGGCATCGGTCGAGTGCACCGAGATTTCCGCATCAAGGGGTTCATTCAAGGCCGAGTTTACGCTAATCGTTCCCAGCGATATGGCATACGCAACAGGTGTACCCCAAAGTAGGCTGAACATGATCGCAAGCAGCGCGCTGAATCGTCTTATCATTTGACTACTCCCTGCATACTAGCTGTATTGGTTTGCTATAGCTTACGCCAGAATTTCTCTGTCGAAGCGTGTCACAGTTCATGTTTAGTTGCAATTTCCAACAGGTATGACAATCTGTAGGCAATAAGAAGGGGATTTTTCATGCTGCCAGACTGGCGTTTATTCCACAAAGAAATCGAAGCTCGTATTGCCAGGCCAGCACCTGAGACATTTATTGCGCGACTTGGTTTTCACTCAACACGAATTACTTATTGTGTGTTCAGGGATCTACTTGAAGGACAGCTCACCCTGCGTGCAATGAGTCTCGTCTATACGACGCTGTTGTCCATGGTGCCACTGCTCGCGGTAAGCTTCTCGGTGCTCAAGGCATTTGGCGTCCATAACGAAGTCGAACCGTTCCTGTTTGAGCTGCTCTCTCGCATGGGTGACCAGGGTATCGAGATCGGCAATACCATTATCGGTTTTGTAAACAATATAAAGGTGGGCGTACTCGGCGCGGCCGGCCTGCTACTGTTATTTGTAACGGTCATCTCGCTGGTACAAAAAATCGAACGCTCGTTTAATTATATTTGGCGCATCGATCAGGCACGACAACTTTCGCGCCGCTTCAGTGATTACCTAAGCGTCATCCTGGTCGGTCCTGTGTTAATCTTTTCATCAATCGGCATCATCGCATCTATAAAAAATGCGGCCATTGTCCAGTATTTATCCTCGGTAACACTCATAGGCGGTGCCATCCACCTTATCGGTACCCTGCTACCCTATGCACTTGTTATCATGGCATTCTGCTTTGTCTATATCTTTATGCCGAATACCCGCGTCAATACCCGTGCGGCCCTGTTAGGCGCAACGATCGCCGGTATCATGTGGGAATCGACCAGCTGGCTATTCGCATCATTTGTTGCTTCATCAGGCAACTACCAGGCCATCTATTCCAGCTTCGCGATCCTGGTGCTGTTTATGATCTGGCTATACCTGGGTTGGATAATCCTTCTTATCGGTGCCAATATCGCGTTCTATTTCCAGCATCCGAGTGTCATTTCTTCGGCTGATCAGTGTGACTGTGCTGAACCTGCATTACAGGAACAGCTCATGTTGCAAATCATGTACCTGGTTGCCGTCAACATGATAAATCGCCGGCCACCGTGGCAAACGGGTGCCATTGCCGAGGCGATTGGACAACCGCTGGATCTGGTTGAGCGTAGCCTGGAACGGCTGACAGAAGCCGGGCTCATCTGTAAAACCGCTGCCACACCGACGGCCTGGGTCGCCGTGAGCGATATTGCAGATATTCAAGTGGCCGAGATCATGAATATTATCGAAGGCAAGCTGCCTGCCAGCCCTGTCAATCCTTGTGGTGCCCAGTCTGCCAGTAATCATATTCATAGCACGATTAAACAAGCACGTAATGCAGCACTGCAAGGACAAACATTAAAAACCCTTGCAGTGAACTTTTCTAAGGACACAGCCTCGAATACTGACAATTAGAATAAGAATAGGGAGAAAAGTGATGTTACACCGTATTAAAAACATGATCGTGCTCAGTATGCTATTTATGATGAGCAGCGTGACCTGTGCTGAAGATATCATCGACCTTAAGCGCTCGGCCCGTAACCCAACAACACCGGCAAATACCCTGCAACAACTGGCTACGCATGAAAACCCTGATGTCCGACAAAATGTCGCCCGAAACCGCCGTGCCCCGGCCGAACTGCTCCATCAGCTGGCCCAGGACGAAGAGCAGCGTATCCGCATTACGGTTATTACCAATACAGCGACGGCTGAGAAGACTCACCTGCTACTTGCTGACGACAAGAGTGAACAGGTTCGAAGTGTCCTGGCACGTTATGAATACTGCACCGCAGCGGTAATGGATAAACTCTCAACCGACAAATCTGTTGAAATACGTGCAGAAGTTGCAAGAAACTGGAATACCAGCCTTGCAACCTTAAAGAAAATGACCAATGATAGTTTCCCTGAAGTCAGCCAAACTGCTGCGCGAGAAATGACAAAACGAAAGCTTGAAGCAGCCGAATAACAACCCAAGGACTCACGAACGATGCGACATACTCATATCCTCTCTACGCTCTTCATAGCCGTTGGCAGTCTGTTTCTGAGCGCATGTGATAAACCTGCACCACAGGCAACCACTGCTCCTGC
>Ga0316207_10001579_pt1 | contig 27141 bp, 22 predicted proteins | sample 6weekpyrite_MG_FD_204943 | JGI IMG/M metagenome (GOLD analysis project Ga0316207, IMG submission 204943) | Microbial mat bacterial communities from mineral coupon in-situ incubated in ocean water Damariscotta River, Maine, United States -... | ecosystem: Environmental > Aquatic > Marine >... | reverse complement strand
ATTATAAAAAGGGCTAAAGCATTGCCACAGGCGCGCCGCAAAAAAGATGATAATCAGCAATCGGGTCTCACTATCCATATTCACCGTGGATTACGTGAAGCGGCCCTGTTTATTCTATTGGCAATCGCTTTATTTTTGTTAACCGCCTTAGTTACCCATAATATTCAGGATCCTGGCTGGTCGTATACTGGCCCATCAAGCAGCATAAATAATATGGCGGGTGCGGTGGGGGCCTGGTTTTCAGATGTGCTGTATTTTCTATTTGGTTACCTGAGTTTTCTGTTTCCGGTGATGATTGCCTATAGTGGCTGGTTGGTGTTGAGAGAGCGCACTGATGATGGGGAAATTGATTTTCATGTGTTAGGTATTCGCTGGTTAGGATTTTTTATGACCCTGGCTACGGGCTGTGCATTATCCAGCCTGCACTTTGTGATTCCAATGCACACCCTGCCTTTAGATGGTGGCGGTATTCTTGGTCGTTTCCTGGGCGATAGCATGGCATCTGGTCTGGGGGTACTGGGTTCTACACTTATATTGCTGGCGGTTTTTTTAGCGGGTATTACGGTTTTTACGGGGCTGTCATGGATTAGCCTGATGGACTTTTTAGGTGAAGGCCTGCTGCGGAGTTTTGAATGGATCCAGTCAAAAATACTGGCATATAAAGAAATACGTGAAGAGAAAAAAGAAGGTGAAATTGCCCGTGAAACACGGGGTAAAGCAATTGAAGCAGAAGCTAAAAAGAAAGAAGCACGCAAGCAACCGGTGCGCATCGAGCCGGTTATAAACAAGGTTGAAGTGAGTGAACGGCATTCCAGGGAAAGCCAGATTTCTTTGTTTGATGATGGGGCTGCGGGTGATACGGAATTGCCCCCCTTACGTTTACTGGATGAGGCAGTTCGCTCAGGTAAAGGCTTATCAACGGATGCACTGGAAGCTTTATCCCGGCTGGTTGAAATTAAACTGAAAGATTTTAATATCGAAGTGGAAGTGGTTGCGGTTCATCCCGGCCCGGTTATTACCCGATTTGAAATGCAGCCGGCACCGGGTGTAAAAGCCAGTAAAATTACTGCGCTATCAAAAGATCTGGCACGTTCATTATCCGTACAGTCGGTTCGAGTTGTGGAAGTTATACCGGGTAAAACCTATGTTGGTTTAGAAATTCCAAATGAGCATAAGGAAATTGTTTCATTAAGTGAAATCTTAATGTCTAAAGCCTACGATAAATCTCATTCGCCTTTAACGGTGGCATTAGGTAAAGATATATCAGGTCAGCCCATGGTGGCAGATCTGGGTAAAATGCCTCATTTACTGGTTGCGGGTACCACTGGCTCGGGTAAGTCTGTGGGCATTAACACGATGCTAATTAGCCTGCTATTTAAAAGCACGCCAGAAGAGGTGCGGCTGATTTTAATTGATCCTAAAATGTTAGAGCTGAATGTTTATGATGATATCCCGCATCTATTAACACCGGTTGTTACCGACATGAGTGAAGCCGCTAATGCATTACGCTGGGCGGTGGGTGAAATGGAAAATCGTTATAAATTAATGGCGGCCCTGGGGGTTAGAAATATTGCCGGATACAATCGAAAAGTAATCGAGGCAATGGAGGCAGGGGAGCCCATAAAAGATCCGTTGTTTGTAAAAGATGAATTACTGGGTGGTGATGACGAAGCGCAAGATTTAAAAGCCTTGCCATTTATTGTTGTCGTGGTCGATGAATTTGCCGACCTTATTATGGTTGTGGGTAAAAAAATAGAAGAGTTAATCGCCCGTCTGGCACAAAAAGCCCGCGCCTCTGGCATACACCTAATTCTTGCAACCCAGCGACCATCGGTTGATGTGATCACAGGTCTAATCAAATCAAATATTCCCAGTCGTATTGCCTTTCAGGTTTCCTCTAAAGTTGACTCAAGAACCATTCTCGATCAAATGGGTGCAGAACAATTACTGGGTCATGGTGATATGTTATTCATGAATGCGGGGAGTAGCATACCCGAGCGTGTTCATGGTGCATTTGTGGACGATCACGAAGTTCATGCTGTGTGTGAACACATTAGAAAACAGGCTAAACCTAAATACATACCTAACCTGATAGATGATAATAGCGATGTAATTAAGTTGCCAGGTGAAGGCCCGTCTCAGGCTGAGTCTGATGCTGAAGGTGATGTGCTTTATGATGAGGCTGTTCAAATAGTTACGGAGTCGGGTAAGGCATCAATTTCATATGTACAGCGTCGATTAAAAATTGGCTATAACCGGGCTGCACGTATGGTAGAGCAAATGGAAGTGTCAGGTGTGGTGAGCTCAATGCAGTCAAATGGTCAGCGACAGGTTTTAGCACCACCACCGCCGGAACTTTAAAATCGTAAGTCAATCCAATACAGAATAAATTAGGTCCGGTGGACCCGCTTCGCCTGATCCACCGGACTACATGAAAATCACAGGTTTATTTAATAATGTTTAGAAAATTATTTTCATTAAGTTTTTTACTTTGCAGCTTTACACTTAGCGCTGAAGAAATACCCGCGCAGATAAATCTGGAAAAATTTCTGGATGATACGACAAGTCTATCTGCACGTTTTCAACAAAAGCTAGTTGATAAACATGGTTACTTATTACAACAGTCTGCTGGTTTACTCAGTATGCAGCGCCCGGGTAAGTTTCGCTGGGATTATATTCTGCCTTATCCACAAAATATAATTTCTAATGGTAAAAAAATCTGGATGTATGATTCTGAATTAGAGCAGGCAAATGTAAGGCCATATAATCAGGTGCTGGCTTCATCACCCGTTAACCTGTTGGATAAAAATCAAAAGCTAGATATTGAATTTGTTGTACAGGCGATGCCGGAACAAGGAGAAAACTGGGTAAAACTGATACCAAGAAATACGGACAGTGATTTCAAAGAAATGCACATTGGTTTACTAAATGGAAATATTAAAACCATGCGATTTATAGATAACTTTGAGCAACAAACGCAAATTGAATTTGAACAGTTGCTGGTTAACCCAGAATTTGAAGGTAATTATTTTGAATTTGTAGCACCTGAAGGAACCGATGTTGTTGGTGATTTTTAAATAATATGACAGAGAATGATTTTCGACCTTTAGCAGATAGAATACGCCCAGATAAGCTGGATGATTACCTGGGTCAAAGTCATATTCTTGGTAAAGACAAACCCCTGCGTGTAGCCATCGAAACAGCTAAGCTACACTCAATGATTTTCTGGGGCCCACCTGGCACAGGAAAAACCACACTTGCCCGGTTAATATCTAACTACTCACAGGCACAGTTTTTATCAGTATCCGCAGTTTTATCGGGTGTAAAAGATATACGCGCTGCAATAGATAAAGCCCATCAGTTTTACGATGTTTATCAAAAACCCAGTATATTATTTGTTGACGAAGTACATCGTTTTAACAAGTCTCAACAGGATGCCTTTTTACCTTTTGTAGAAGATGGAACCGTTAGCTTTATTGGTGCGACAACTGAGAACCCATCATTTGAATTAAATAATGCATTATTATCCCGTTGTAAAACCTATGTTCTAAAATCAATACAGCCCGATGAGATGACGCGTTTATTAAAACGGGCGCTCAATGACAAAGCGTTGGGTTTGGGTGAGCGCGAAGTCAGTATTAAGGAAGACATGTTTCAACTCATTGCCAATCAGGCGGATGGGGACGCGCGACGCGCACTAAATTTCCTGGAAATTGCCGTAGACCTGGCGACTGACGTAAATGGCCAGTTAACAGTAAATGAAAATATTATTCATGAAGTCACATCACAAACCCTGCGCCGTTTTGATAAGGGGGGTGATCTATTTTACGAGCAAATTTCAGCCCTGCATAAATCTGTGCGGGGGAGTAACCCTGATGCAGCGCTTTACTGGATGTGCAGAATGCTGGATGGGGGCTGTGATCCCATATACCTTGCCCGCCGTGTCGTACGTATGGCATCAGAAGATATTGGTAATGCAGATCCGCGGGGCTTAGATATATCATTAAACGCCTGGCATACCTATGAGCGTTTAGGTAGCCCGGAAGGTGAGCTTGCCCTTGCCCAGGCGGTTAGTTACCTGGCCTGTGCGCCAAAATCTAATGCGGTTTATATGGCTTATAAATCGGCCATGCAACTGGCAAAAGAGAGTGGCTCAATGGATGTGCCTATGCATATTCGAAATGCCCCAACCAGCTTAATGAAAGATATGGGTTATGGTAAAGATTATCGATATGCGCATGATGAAAATGGGGGGTTTGCGGCAGGAGAAACCTATTTTCCAGATGAGTTAGGTGAACAGGAGTTTTATCACCCGGTAGATCGTGGTTTAGAAATTAAAATAAAAGAAAAGTTAGACTATTTACGTTCACAGAATAAATTAACATAATAGATTATTGCTTTATTATGAATAAAAAAATCATTCCAACTTTAGGTGTTGCCTCCTGTATCAGTGGACCCTCTGATAGTTGTGCACTAGCACCTGCTGTATTACAGTCTTCAACGTTTTCTTCCCTTTTAAGTGTCGAGCTTAAATGGGAGCCAATGCTTGAAGTATCGAATGAAAATAAAAATTCATTGAACATGCTGCACAAACAAAGTCGTGTAATTAGTCAGTTTTCACAACAGCAATTTAATGACAATAAGTCATTTTTAGTATTGGGAGGTGATCACTCAATCGCAATCGGTACCTGGGCGGGGGTAATGAATCAGCTGCCAGCGAATTCTAATTTTGCATTAATCTGGATAGATGCACATATGGATGCCCATACTTTTGAAAGTTCACCCTCAGGAAACATACATGGCATGCCGATTTCGGTTTTATTGGGTGAGGCGGGGCATGAGTTACAAGCGTGTTTTCCAACAGAAAGGTATTTAGATGGCAGGGATATTTATTTATTTGGGGTACGCAGTTATGAAGCAGAAGAGCTGTTTTTGCTAAGTAAGAAAAAGGTAAATGTATTTGATACCACAAGAATAGAAAAGGATGGCGGCACACAAAAAGTGCTAAAGCAGCTTATTCAAACCATTTCACGTTGCTATGATTACTTTGCGATTAGCCTTGACCTGGATGGTATTGATCCTGAAGATGCGCCGGGTGTAGAGACTAGAGCAGAAAAAGGTTTAAGTGCAGAAAATTTACTGGCAGTATTTAATCAAACGGATTTTGGTAAAAATTTTATAGGTTTGGAAATAGCAGAGTTTGATCCGCAAAAAGACAGGCAACAAAAAACTGAGAAGCTGGTTTATCAGATAATAAGTTCTATATATAAATAAAAATCAAAAGATTACCGCAAATGAACGCAAATGGACGCAAATAAAAGACTTACCGTGGCATGGTGCGTCGCAGGCGCACAAGCCAAATATTTGCGTTTATTCGCATTCATTTGCGGTAATCTTTTATCTTTTATATAAACAGTTAAATTTTTAATAAACCATACAGGTTCTTAGGGTCATCTATTACTGGAATTAAGTCTACATCAGTTCCTAATTTCAATTCTTCAGAAATTTCATAAACCAGTTTTAATATTGAGTAGTCCTCAACCGCAAACCCTACCGAGTCAAAAATAGTTATTTCTTCATCATTCTCACGTGCAGGCTTTTCTCCTCTGATCACTTGCCAAAGTTCAGCATGAATATGGCTAGCATCTAATTGTTGTACTTCGCCTTCAACTAAGCTTTGTGGGCTAAACTCTACAATGAGTTTGCTTTGTTTTAGCAGAGAAACGTCCAGTTCGGTTTTACCCGGTCCATCACCACCCATGGCATGAATGTGGGTTCCACTGGAAACGCTGTTTTCAGTAAACAGAGTGGCATTTTTATTATCAGCCGTTGCGGTAATAATAATATCCGCATTTGAAATAGCTTCAATTGCTGAGTTGCAGCATTTTATGTGGGTGAAGTCAGCAGAAAGGTTGTTACTAAATTTCTCCATAGCACTCGCATCTATATCATAAATATAAATATGAGAAATTGAATGCACAGCCTGCATGGCTTTAGCCTGAAATTCAGATTGCGCGCCACAACCAATAATGGCTAAGCGGGAGGCGTTTTTTTTAGCCAGGTACTTTGCACCTAGTGCTGCAACCGCAGCAGTGCGAATGGCCGTTAGAAGCGTCATTTCAGTTATCATTAGTGGGTAGCCCGACTCAACGGAAGCTAATAGTCCCATTGCTACCACGCTTAATTTATTTTTTTCGGTGTTGCGAGGGTGGCCGTTGACATATTTAAAGCTATACAGCTCATCATCAGAGCAGGGCATTAATTCGATAACACCATGTTTATAGTGGATAGCATGTCTGGGTGATTTATAGAATTTATTCCAGTTCCTGAAGTCATCTTCAAGCTGCATAATTAGGCGTTGATAAAATGAAGCTAGTCCAATACTATTGAGCATTGATTTAATGGCTGGAATATCGAGTAGGCGCATATAGATAGATCCTAAATAAAGCAAATTAATACAATATTTATCAAGTATAGATTGTCATACAGTAGAATACAGTCTGTTAAAAGTAATTATTGAACAGGCTTATTAATTATTTATGTTAATCAATAGATCCTAATATATTAATGGGGATGAAACATGTCTAAATTTTTTACTATACTCTATTGCACTTATTTACTATTAGTTAGCGGCACCGTGATGGCGTCGGATTTTGCAAAAGAAAAGCGATGGGCAGATCAGATCGTTGATTATCTGATTGATGGTGAAGTAGAGTGGTTAAATACCGGAAAGCACAAAATATTAGCTATTTATACAGAAGCTGTTACTGAAACCCCAAAGGGCAGTGTAATTGTTATTCATGGATCAGGTGCTCACCCGAACTGGAGTGACGTAATTCACCCTGTTCGCACCCGGTTGCCAGAAGTTGGCTGGAATACTTTATCAATTCAAATGCCTGTTTTATCAAATGATGCGGAGTACACTGAATATGCTCCTTTGTTTGAAGAAATAAAACCACGTATAAACGCGGCGATTAAAAATTTAAAGGCTAAAGGCTCAAATAAAATCATGATTGTTGCCCATAGTCTTGGTACCACTATGACCACATATTATCTTGCATCTACTAAAAATCATCCTGTCAATGCATTTATAGCTATTGGTATGCCGGGTAAAAGTAACGATTCACGGATGAATAATGTGCTATCATTAAAACAGGTTAATATACCTGTACTTGATCTTTATGGTAGTAAAGATCTTAAAAGCGTTCTTGATTCTACAACTGAACGGAGTGAAGCATCTTTACATAATAGTAAATACTCACAATTAGAAATAAAAGATGCAAACCATTTTTTCAACAATAAAAATAGTGAGCTTTTAGAAGCGGTAATTCATTGGTTAAATAAGCAATGAATCACCTTTATATTCTAGTACTATTAAATCAGTGCATGGTTACAGAAATACCAGGAGCTTAACTATGGATAAAACTAATATAGAATTAAATACTGCTGTTTGGGACAGAGACTCATCACTAAAACGTTTGATGGGAAAAGAGGATTTACTTAATACTGTTACTGAAATATTTATTATGGAAGCTCCGGATCGAATCAATGAATTACAGCAAGCAGTTGACTCTGGAGACTGTGAAATTATATCAAGGGTAGCGCATACTATTAAAGGTGTTGCGGCAAATATTAGCGGATTAGAGTTGCAAAAAATTGCTGCAGATATAGAGTCCAATGCACGACAGGGTGAAATGAATAAAGTACTGGAATTGTTTTCTGATTTGATAGCAGCAAATGAACGATTGATACAGGAGATCAATAAAAATTAATAATTATTTTTCTAAATAAATATTGCTTTTCTTAAAATGTGTAATACTTAAAAAGTAAGTGGGTTAGTACCTGCTAGTGTGTAAGACAATTTATAAGTTAGATAGAATCTGTTTAAGCGCTTCTTTTAATTTTTCCAGAGACTGACTGCCCATTAAAAATGCCATATTTCCTGTTATTTCACTGCTACTTAAAGTCAGATCAATACGAATAAATAATGCAGCTTCACTTTCATTATTTGGAATATTTAATAAATACAGGGGTTTAGAAATTTCAAATACAGGCAAATCAATTTTAAATTCCCCATCAAAGACTTCAGCAAAGGATGCTATACATGCATTTAATACTATGTTACCAATTTCTGAAAAAGCTTCCTGTTGTAGTTCGTGAATTGTTTCTTCTGGTAAGTCAGTACCCAGCATCTGACGAACAATTTCCAGGCTGTTTTCTTCAGGAAATAATAACATAGATTGTGCGGAGAAAGGCCCAGAGAGAGTTTGTGATACACTGCAAATAGTTGTGTCTGAACCAAGTTTTTCGGCTAATTCTTTAATAAATAAAAATTCAATTTGAGGGACTGATAATTTTATTTCCTGCTTAACCATTGAGCTTAGTGAAGCCGCTGCCTTGCCCACTCCTAAATTAAACATTTCCGTGAGTAAGTCCAGTTCAAGTTCAGATAGTGATAATATTTTAGTCATTAAAATACTCCAGCATCGATAAAATACGTTCTTTAGTAATTGGTTTGTTGATACATATCGCACCTGTCTGGTTAGCCTTGTCATGAGTGGCTTGTTGTATATTTGCTGTCAGTAAGGCAAATTTTGCATCAGCTAGTTGATTTTTCATTTGCTTGATAAATTCTATTCCATTCATAACCGGCATATTATAATCAACAGAGAAGTAATCAATTTTCTTCCCACGTGCCAGGTCTAAAGCTTCAACTCCATCGTTTGCTTCATATATGCTTAACTCTGGATACTTATCTATTACAATTGCTTTAATCATCATCCTGGATACTTTGCTGTCATCTACAATCATCAATGTCTTATCACTTGTCACTTAAATTACCTCGCTTATGATATTCAAGGAGTGCCTTCTTAGTCTTTGTATATTCACTAGTCACTAATTCAATTTCGGATTTAATTCTTACTTTATCGGTATTGTTTTTACACATCTTCTCTAATGTTAATGAATATTCAGATACTGAATCTGCACCAACATTTAAACTACTGGACTTCATGCTGTGTGCATAGCGCTCAAGAGTTGATATTTTATTGTTATCAAGTAAATCCATCATGCTGCTTATCATTTCATCAGATTGTTCAAGGTAAGCGGGAATTAATTCATTAAACACAGGTCCTATCGTCGCTTTCATGTTTGATAGTTGCCCATAGTTAAGTGATCTACCTGGTTTGAGATTACTTTCTTGTTGCTGTGCTTTACTAACAGCTTGTTCATTTTTCTGATTATTTAACCAGCGATCTAAAATATCGATAAGCTGTTGTCTGTTAAAAGGTTTAGCAAGGTAATCGTTCATTCCAGCCTGGTTACATTTATCTCTATCAGTAGAAAGGGCATTTGCTGTAACAGCAATAATGGGGGTGCTTTTATCTGTTTTCCTGATTATTTTAGTTGCTTCAAAGCCATCCATAATGGGCATCTGGCAATCCATTAGTATAATGTCATATTTAACTTGTGTGTATTTTTCAAGAGCTTCCTTACCATTGTTAGCAATATCAATTTCAAGGTTAAAACTATTGAGCAATCCTAGAGCTACTTTTTGATTGATTAAAATATCTTCTACTAATAATATTTTTCCATTTAGCTGTTTAGGAATATATTTGCCATCGAGCTCTGCATCTATTATAGAATGACGTGTTAAAATTCTATTATTTTCATTATTCTTATCTGGAGTAATTAGTACATGGCTTAATGTTTTGTATAACATATCACTTAAAATAGGCTTGGTCAGGTAAGCAGAAAATCCAATATCTTTAAACACTTTCGTTTTTCCTAGTCCAGAAGATGAAGTTAGTATAATTAATGGAGTATGTTTAAAATCTTTATGTGATAAAATTATACGTCCAAGATTGTCGCCACTTAACTCTGACATTTTATTTTCAATAATAACCAGTTTGTATTCATTTCCTGATTGTTTGGCGGATATCATCAGGGGTAAAGCATCCAATGGATTCAATGTGTCATCAACTAGCATTCTAAATTTTTCTAACTGTTTTCTTAAGATTTTTAAGTTAACGGGGTTTTCATCAACAATAAGTACTGATATATTTTCTATACCTGTTCTTTCAATTGCATCTTGAAATTCAGCATTTTCGAGATTTAATTCAATCCAGAAAGTAGAGCCTTCACCCTTTATGCTTTTCACATTTAACTTTCCATTCATTAATTCAACTAACTGTTTGCTTATTGACAGGCCCAGGCCCGTTCCACCAAATTTGCGACTTGTTGAGTTATCTGCTTGTGTAAAGGATTCAAATATTTTTTGTTTGGTTCTGTTATCGAGGCCGATCCCCGTGTCGGTTACCTCGATGCAGATGTTGTAGTGATTATTTACCTGGCTTTGACATTTTACTTCAACTAACACCCGACCTTTGTCTGTAAATTTAACCGCATTTCCAACAAGGTTTAACATTATTTGCCGAATACGTCCTGCATCACCTATAACATGTGTTGGACAATCGGTATGATAGTAGAAAGATAACTCGATGTTTTTTTCTTCTGCCTTAACCAGTAGTAAATGTGTAACATCATAAATTGTTTGTTCTAAATTAAATTTAATTAACTCAATTTCTATTTTACCGGCCTCAATTTTTGAGTACTCAAGAATGTCATTTATGATTTCTAAGAGTGCCAGGCCAGAATTAGAAATAGTCTTTACAATGTCTTCCTGTTGTGTGTTTAAGGGAGTATCCTGTAATAGTTCAATCATACCTAAAACACCATTCATAGGTGTTCTTATTTCATGACTCATTGAAGCTAAAAAATTACTTTTTGCCACATCTGCTCTCTGTGCATCTTCTTTGGCTTTAATTAATTCATTTTCATTTTTCAGTCTTTCTGTATCGTCTCTTATTATTCCTGAGTACTTAGTTTTTCCACCAATAATCATTTTACTAACTGATAATTCCATAGGAAAAATTGAACCGTCTTTTTTAAGACCTGTCACTTTCACTTCATTTCCTATAACCTTTCCTTTTCCTGTTCTTAAATAATTACTTAAATATTCATCATGTTCAGACTGGTATGGATTGGGCATTAATATTTTAATGTTTTTCCCCAGGATTTCTAATTTTGAATATCCATATAACCTACAGGCGGAATTATTTATGTTTTCAATTATACCTTTTTCATTAATTGAAATTAGCCCATCAACTAATGAATTCATCATCGTTCTGTTTCGAACTTCACTTGCTTCTAATGAAATCTGAGCTTTTTTTCTGATACTCTCCTGAGAGTCGGCTTCTTTAAATGCTCGAAATACACTTATACATAATCCACAGAGAACACATAAGTAGCTGAGTTTTTTAAGTAAATGTGCCAGGTCAAATTGAATATCAAATAAGTTGCCAGAATACGGCATTACCACTAATTGAGTGACAAGATTAACAATTATCATTAATATCAACCAGTGAGAAAAATCATTAGTATGCCAGCCACCTAATTTAATAAATCCTGCTAACGCTAGAGTAAAAAATATTGCTGGTATTAACTCTTCAGGCCTCTGGATATATGTATTATTAAAATAACCACTAGGTAGTGGCACAAAAGCGAAAAATAGAAAGCTACCAAATGATGAGATAAGTATGAACCAGTATATAAACTTTGGTGCGATCCTGATCTGGGCTTTGTGTTCTGATTCATATTTTAATATAAAGTAAAGTAACAGAATTACGGATGACAAAAATAGACGAGATGCTAACCAGCTCCAGGGAATGAGTGATGATAAGTCAGAAGGGTAGAATGATTTAAACCAGCTTGATGTGACAATGGCATGATAGCCGTCGAGCATACCAACACCTAAAAAACCGGCACCAAGGACTAAATAGTCTGTGCCACTTCGGCTATAAAAACGAACCAGGGCCAATAAACCAACAAACAGAGCCAGTACGGTTGCTAAGGTTTCCATGAGTGTATGTAAATAAGCTGTGCCTTGCCAACTGGCATTACTCATTAACACAGATCCGACAGAAAGCGTTAAGGCAACTATCCAGTATGTCTGTATGCGTTTATGTATGATATTCATAAATTAGGGGTGGTTATTTTTTAGATATGACTAATAAAGCATAGGTCATAAAATTTATTTAGGTGCTGATTTATATAAGGTTTTTACTGGTTTTACGTTCTTTGATCTGGGGAATATTATCTGTAGGGGGCAAGCGTCCTGAATTGTCTCGATATTTGGGGATTATTTTTAAGGAATTTTTAAGATGTTTTTTGGAGCTAAATACTAGTTTAAAGCTATTGATTATTAATTTGTATGAATAATCAATAGCTTAGGACCTAATGCGGGGCATTTGTATTACTGTTGCTGGATTGACATATATTCTAAATATGTCAGGCGACATTAATAATATTTGAATTTTGTGTGTGACTTTCAATATACCGCATACGTTTTTTCTCCTTAATGCTGTTTACATCAACAAGGATCATAGCGTCAACGCAATTAGAAAACTCTGGGTCGATATTAAAACCAATAAATTCACATCCACCTGGGATACATAATTCAACATATTGTTTATAAAGTGTGGGTACACTGACACCGAAATCTGATAGTTTCTGTTTAAGCACTCTAAATGCGGCTTTGTATTCCGTCTCTTCATTTATATCCTCGTATTCTGAGAAGTCCTCGATGTATTGAAAGTTAAAGGGAAGACGAGGTTCAGCTAGTGATTTATAGTTACCGAAAAGCTGAGTATAAAAGCTGGCTATGATTTTTTTTGCATCATCAGGATAGGAGTTACTAAGTGATACAGGGCCAAACAAGTGTTTAATGTCAGGGTTACGGCTAAGGTAAGCACCAATTCCATACCAGAGGTAATCGAGACTACGTTTTCCCTGGTATCTGGGTTGAATGAAGCTGCGACCAAGTTCAATTGAGTTTTCAAGACAGGGTATTAACTTGTCATCAAAATCAAAGAGCGTGTTTGTGTAAAGGCCCTGTTCACCCATTTTATGTAAAATATTTTTAGCCTCACCAATGCGGTAAGCGCCGATAATTTCAAGTTCCTCTTCATCCCATAAAATAAGGTGGCGATAATATCTGTCATAGTTATCAATATCCAGAGGGTTGCCTGTACCTTCGTGAACCTGACGAAATGACAGTTCACGCAATCGCCCTAGCTCACGTATAACACTGGAGTTAGATTTATAATCAAATAGATATATATGCTTTTCATCCTGTGTTTTTCCTATCAACTCAGAACTTTTAAGCTCACTTCGAATTAATTTTGTTTTGGATGGGTGTATAATGCTTTCAACAGACGTGAACAGTTCTTTCTTATTCTTCTTGTTCAGCATATAAACCTGTTTTCTCATACGCTTTGCAATAGATTTATTTGCTAAACCAAGGTTCGAAATGGAATTCCATGGAATTGGTTTACCAATTCTAATTGAAATTTCCCCATCATGTTTGTTAAACATTTCATTTACTAACATCATTGTCCCAAGTGGTTTATAAACACTGGATAAACCATAAAACAGGGATGAATTTTTACCATCAATATGTACGGGTACTATAGGAGAGTTGGTTTTTTTTGCAATACGTACAAACCCTGTTTTCCATTTACCATCTCGAACCCCGTTTGGCCTAATTCGAGACACTTCACCCGTTGGGAACATGATTACAGCCTGTTCAGATTCAAGTGCGTCTATTATTGAATGCAGGCTCTTGCGGTTACCAGATTTACTGGATAAATTTTCTACCGAATGCAATAAGCATTTCAGTGGTTCAATTTGGTCTAATGGAGATGTTGCTATTATTTTTACATCGGTTCTTATTTCTGAAACCAGTTTTAATAAGGCAAGACCATCTAAAGAGCCTAAAGGATGGTTTGCAACGATAATCACACGACCCTGGTCAGGAATATAGTAACGATCTTTGTTTGATACTCGAAATTGAAAATTAAAATGCTCAAGAACAGCATCGTTAAATTCAAATCCTTCAAGATGCTTGTTTTTCTGAATGAAATGATTAATTTCCTCTTGATGAAGAAGTTTTTTTATTATAGAGGAGGCAGCTCTTATAACAGTTTTATTTTTTGTGCTTTTATTCTGTATATAACTATCTAGAAGTTTATCAGCATTAATCATTGATTTATCTCAAGCTAACTTAATATGCGTTACAAGATATAGTTTAGATATGAAGGTTTTATGTCATTTATGTTAAGTTAATTAAATACAGGTTATTTAGGATTCTCGATATAATTGAAGACTACCTGATTGTCTGGATACAGTTGTTATTGTTGGGATAAGTTTGGGAAAAGGTATTGTTTAGTATGGGTATTGATACCAGGTAATGCCAGTACATTAGATATCTCTGGCTTAATGGTGTGCAAATTTTAAACTCGCTCAGGAACATAACAACAGCTACTATCGAAATACCTTTAATGTATACAGTGGTTTTTTAACGTCGATGTAAGTTAGACGTTAATTAATTAATTATTGTTCATAATGAGGATAATAAAGATGGCAGATGATCTATGCAATTTAAGTGCGTTAGGGCTATCTGAAGATAGCGCAACTGGAGATAAACTAAACGATAAGAGCACTAATCAGGCAAAACACATACACATTGCATCAACAGCTGTAATACCGGCATCCAGAGATGTGTTTTTAGACTGGTTTCATGGAACATCGACAACATTTACAACATTAACCGCCGGGATAGTTAACGTAGGTTTAGTGCTGGAACAACGCGAGATTAATCCGTCTGCTAGAAGTATTGTTATTCGTGCGGCAACCGGAACAGCTCTGGATTATGACTACGAGGTCAAGTTTTCCCCAACCGGGCTTGCTGCTGATGAATATGTTATTACTTCAGGCACCTCAATAACGACTGAGTTCACACAGGTCAATTTACCAGCAACATTTGGATATGATCAGTTTGTCCGACTGGAAATAACACCAGATGCAGCACAAACGGGAGCGCAATTATCTTTTAGAGCATATTTGACGGGTCGGGGAGGTTAATATGAAAGCGCTTGTAATCATGAAAGCAGGAGTTCTGGATGGTGGTAATTCAGGCATCGATTTACAAACATGCAGAGCTTCATTACAGGCTATGGGCATAAAATATCACATGGCAGTAAATGACAATATGCCAGATTATCCATATATCAATGATCATGATTTTATTGTAGTCCCAACCATGGCAAGTGGATTTAATACACTACTTGATGATGCAAACATTACTATACCCTGGATAGGTCTTGGTGCGAGTGCCGGAGTTGCCGGATTTGGTGCGACACCGGGCATTAACTTGGGCAGGACCGGATTGTCAGATAAATTTATAACGGTCCCCTGGAGTACTAGTAATTTAATTGCAGCCCATGCAGGTTATTATGGATTAAGTGATGGTAAAGCACTGGCAACTGTTTCAGCTAATCAGCCGGCAGCAACCGGTGGAGGCGCGCAGGTGAGTGCCGGACGTGTAGCTGCGTGGTCGTCTGTTACAGCAGGCAGTAAGATGTATATATCAGCATTTAAACCAAACAATCATGCCATGCTGCCATTTATGTTGCAGGAGGCTATCAATGATGGTCTTGTAAATCCAACGCCACAAAAAGCACCTCTTGTTGTCGACCTTGATCATATAAGTGGACAGTTTTCAAACGAAGATAAAAGTGTAATTGAGACGATTGCTTCGTATATACCTAAGGGTGGTATTATGTGGGCCGGTTTTCAAAACTCAAACATTGCATATCTGGATAATATGGCTGCTGATGTAGCAGCATCACTACTAGTATGTCAAACCTGCAAGTTTAGATATTGTTGGCATGATCATACGTTTAGCCCAATTATTGGAGCCAACCGTGATGCATATGGTTATTCTACTGACCACACTAAATTAGCCCAGGACACAAAGTACCAGGCTGATAAAATAATATGGGAGAGCAAAGGACTTGCGTTTGATGAGACGAATTTTTACTATAATTCGGGTTCTAATTCCTGGGATGAGGCATCTTTAGAATTGTACAGTACGGATGTTAGCCCTGCATCATCTCCCCTTAATGATACAAACAAAGCGGGATATGGCTGCGTAGTTTTCAGGTCAATATATAAACCAAATTCATCTCGATATCATGATACAAAAGACAAGTTGTGCTACAACACTTTACATAATAAAAAGAAAATACGCGGGATACAGATATTTCCAACTGTTGATCTGGCAAACGGACAGGCTTCTCCGAATGCAAATACCTTAGATATGCCTTATAACTCTATAGTTGACTGGCGTAAAAACTTTAACTGGTTATGTAATGCTATTTCTATGTGTCAAACCCTGTACATGCATGATGAAGATTTTATAATAAATGAACAGGAGCCTGGGGTCAGGCAACATGGCAATGCCCAGATAGAAATTTTAATAGATGTGAGTAACTATTTATCAGATGTTATAGAGCCATTTGCAGACTTAACGAAACGCGTTAATCGGGTTAACTTTGTATGAATAAACTATAAAAGCATTTCTGCGGAAAGGGGGTTACCCCCACTTGCAATTAAATAAGAATACTTATCCTTCTTTCTACCTGTATCGTGGACAACAGGGTTTAATGAAAGGAGGATTTCTATGAAATCCCTGGCCAAAAAACCTGATATTGAGTTCCTAAAAAAACAGTCGAAAGCCTTACGTATTTTGCATCGGCAACGAGATTTTGAACTTAAACTGTTAGCCTTTCCTGGCGCAAAGGGTGCGCCGGTTAGTTTTCCAGTTCCAACTAAATCGGTTAAGCTTAGTTTTTTTACTGACTCAGCTGAGGGCGAAAGATCAGCAGTATTATTTTCTTATGCCGACGGCTCTGCGCCTGGAAATGCCATTTCGATAGAGGAGAGTACACTGCTGGGGAAGGTGGTTGCTGGTATTCATAGTAGTACGGATACTTTATGAGCTGGAGAAGTTATTGCCAGCTTAAACCGAACTGTAGTGTGGTCAAATTTACTTCATCCTGTTCGAAGCATAAGCTGTGGAAGTCTATTTTTCAGCTGTTAATGGTGTTGTCATGATCTAATAAAATGATAATCACAGAGGCATCACGTGTGTTTAGAGGAAAATTTCAAGAAATACTTAATATATCAGGGATTTAGCTTTTTCCTTGTCTATAATTAATAGATAAATATGACCTTAAAATAAAAACCAGGCGTTTAGGATGTATAAAAAACGAGTCGGAATAATTCGTGTTTCACTTTTTATAATTGCAGTTTCCCTACTAACAGGCTCTTTTTCTTATTCAGAGAGCAGGCCTGATGCAAGAATGATGGTTGCAGGCCTGGAAGTAGCGGATAAAGCAGCTTTATCCGATAAATTAATTAAGAAAAAAAATAAAAAGTTAGTTTATCTTGTCTCTGACGCAAGGATACCATTCTGGAAAATAATGGCGCGTGGCATAAAAAGCAGAGCTGATTTTATTGGTTACGAGCTTGAAATCTATAGTGCTGAAAACAGTAAGAAACGTGAATTAGAATTTACTGCAAATGCCTTAAATGACAGGGTATCAGGCATTATTGTATCTCCTACCACCTCTTCAGCCTGTGTTACTATACTCAAGCTTGCAAAAAAGGCTGGCATACCGGTTGTAATATCTGATATTGGAACAGATGGTGGTGAGTATGTTTCATATATCTCTTCAAATAATAAAGAAGGTGCATATATGATTGGAAAGTTACTGGCTAAGAAGATACTAAAGCATAATTGGGAGAATGCTAAGGTCGGTATTATAGCGATTCCTCAAAAAAGACTAAATGGGCAGTTGCGAACAGCCGGATTTATGAAGGCGATGGATGAAGCAGGGATTAAAGGGGCAGCCCTGAAACAACAATCCACATTCTCTTATGTGGAGACATATAACTTTTCCAGAGAGATGATAGAAAATCATCCCGATCTTCGGGCAATATTTATACAGGGTTCAGATAGATATAAGGGCGTTTTAGATGCCCTGAACGATAGCGAGAAAAAAGGTGAAATATTATTGGTTTCTTTTGATGCGGAGCCTGAATTTCTGGATCTCATACCCCAGGGAGTGCTCGTAGGTGCTGCAATGCAACAACCTTACTTAATGGGAGAAAAGGCGGTTCAGTTGATGGACAGGCATCTGAACGGTAAGAAAGTCGAAAGGGATTTAATGCTTCCCATTCTTGTGGTGTCTGCTGAAAATATAACCAGGAAACTTCCGGTAATAAAGAGAAACGTACTCGGTGTAGAAACACACTAGGTTGAATTAAATTTTGGAAAAAAATTTTTATCATCAATCATTATACGTAACCCTTGTGATAATCATTATTTCAATGGTTACCATCATTCAGTCTATTCAGTCTACTTATACCTATATTTCGACTAAAAACAAGATTATAGAGGAAATGAAATATAATTCGAATTTCACCGGTTCCTTTTTACAGAAAAACATCGTTGATCTTATTTCCTCCTATTCAGTAAATGAATATGGCAAGCTTGTTTCTAATATGGTTAGTCACCGAGATACATTTGCCATTATTGTTGAAGACTACAATATGGGTAAAATCTTAAATAAAAAAGCGTATGTTAGTGGAAGTATTCGTGATGCTAACTGGAATATTATTGATTATGATTCTGAAAATAATGAACAAACTAAACAGTTAGAGGCATCCTTTTATTCTGAAAAATATACTATCACCAGTTATTCAGGTGAAAACCTGGGATCTATAAATATTTATATTTCTAACCGCTCTATGCTAATAGAGTTAAACCAGATTATCATTGAAACTTTTATTAATACGGTTGTGATTTCCCTGTTACTGGCATTGTCACTTTTCATTGCTATACGTTTATTCGTGTTAAAGCCGGTTTCGAATATTATTGAAGTAATCAGCAATTGTGATGATGATGGCATACCTTATGAGTCAATCAAAGGTCATGCTTCAGCAGAAATTTCTACACTGTCAAATACTATTAATAACATGGTTCAGACAATACGAGATTCAAGAATTATCCTGACAGAACAGCATAATGAACTTAAAGCCCATGAAGACCAGTTACGAACCCTTTCTATGGCAACGGAACAGAGCCCGGTTTCAATTCTTATCTGTGATCCGGCTAATTTAATTGAGTATGTAAACCCACAGTTTGAAAAAACCAGTGGTTTCGATTTAAATGAGGTTGTGGGTAGCTCACTAGAACCGTTGTTGCTAGTCAATGAGAAGGAGAAAATCCAGGTAGCAGAGCTTAAAGACGCCCTTAAGTCAGGTAAAAAATGGATTGGTGAATTAACCACAAAGACGAAGGAAGGAAAGCACCGTGCAATGCGTATGTCGTCATCACCCATTTTACTTGAAGATGGTTCGGTTTCTCATAATATCTATGTTGCCGAAGATATTACTGATCAAAAGAAAAATGAGGAGATACTGCGTAATAGCCAGAAAATGGATGCAGTCGGGCAACTTACAGGTGGAATCGCGCACGATTTCAATAATTTATTAGGGGTCATAATGGGTAATCTTGAATTACTCAGGTTGAAGTTGAGTGATAAACCTGAAGAACTGAAGAGAATTGATAGTGCATTGACTGGCACTATGCGAGGTGCCCAGTTAACCCGTAAATTACTCAACTTTTCTCGTCAGAGTCATAATGGGCAGGAGATTACCTATATAAATTCATTTATTGAAGATTTGTATGAATTGATCGCAAAGTCTGTCACCGCAAAAATTCAGGTGGAGACTCACCTGGAAAAAAATCTCTGGCCGGTAAAAATCGAACCCGGTGACCTCGAAGATGCAATTCTAAATCTCTCTCTTAATGCCCGTGATGCAATGCCAAAAGGCGGTATGCTGGTTATCGAAACGGCAAATAAATACCTCGATGCCAAATATGTAAGTAATAACCCCAATATTAATGAAGGGGATTATGTAATGATTTCGATTAGTGATACCGGCACTGGAATTAGTGAAGAAACCCGTAAAAAAATATTTGATCCTTTTTACACGACCAAGGCGTTTGGTAAGGGAACCGGTCTGGGGTTGAGTATGGTTTATGGGTTTGTACAGCGATCTAAAGGTCACATTCAACTTTATTCGGAAGAGGGGCGCGGAAGTTCATTTCGTATTTACCTTCCACGTACAACAGATGAACAGGATGAACAGATTTATGAGGATCATGAACAAGTTGAACAGTTAGGTGGAGATGAAACCATTTTAATAGTCGATGATGAAGTGGCGCTTTCCAGGGCAGCAAAAGAATATTTACAAATTTTAGGTTACCATACTCTGGAGGCAAACAGCACTAAAGAGGCACTTAATATTCTTTCAACAAATGACAGTATTGATCTTATCTTTAGTGATGTAGTTATGCCCGGTGCCGATGGTTTTGAGCTTTCATTTGCCGCTGTTAAACAAAAGCCCTCAATTAAAATACTTCTAACCTCAGGTTTTAGCTCTAAACATATGGAATATGCCAATGGTGAACAGCAAATCTACCTTAAGCTGGCTGATAATTTATTGGGCAAACCTTACAACCTGAATGAGCTTGCAGCGGCTGTTCGTCATACGCTGGACGAACAAGGGATACTTTAGTCTACGAAAATATTGAATATAAGATTACTGGATTTAGTCAGTATTTATATCTGTTTTCACTGCTGTCCCGTTAATAGAAATAATTTTATTTTTTCATGCGTATTGTGGCTAGATTAACTTTCATGTCTCTAGTGTTTAACAGGACAGCAGTGATCTGTTTGTTATACATTTCGTTATTACTATGTCTTTAAAAGGAATTAGTCCAATCGCATGAATAAGCGGAAGCACTATTCTACTTTTTCCACTGCTCGATTAGTTCAAGGAAGACTTTTAGTTTAGAAGGTATCCAGTGGCGGCTAGGGTACACAGCAAATAAAGTCAGCAGGGGGAGTTTGCAGTCTGGAATTATGCGTTTCAGTTTATTTGAACTTACTTCTTCCTGCACAATATCTACAGGCAAAATACTGATCCCTAAGCCAGATAAAGCTGCCTGTTTACACGTAAGGATGTCATTGATTTTGAGGTTACCTTTCACTTCATCAAATTTTTCTGAAATAAGCATCGAGTCAAATTTAAAATCTGAATTCTGTTCTTTTGAAAAAAAAATAAAAGGAATATTTTTTACATCACCAAGGATAACTGGCTCGTTGAACTGCTTGAGTAATCCAGGTGTAGCAAATAAACCCATCGGAATGTCAAACAGTTTTCTGCCGACAAGATTTGAGTCCTTTAAACTGCCTGGACCAATGCGCAGGGCAAGATCAAAACACTCTGCGATTAGATTCACTTCACGGTCAATTACGGATAAATCAATCTTGATATTTGGGTAGGCCTGCATAAAAGGCTTTATGAAATTTTTTACCAGCAACTGTCCAAAATCCATTGGCACACTGATACGGAGTACCCCCTGCGGCTCGCTTGTTAAGGTCTCCGCATAGCGGTCCGCTTCCCTGGCGCTCTCGACAATTCGACGACAATATTGAAAATAGCCATCACCTGCTTCCGTTAGTGTTACCAGGCGAGTAGTGCGGTTTAATAAACGTATGCCAAGGCGCTTTTCCAGCTGTGAGACCTTACTGCTGACAGTTGATTTTTCCATTCCCAATTCCTGTGCAGCTTTCGTAAAGCTTTGTTTTTCCGCAACTTTTGCAAACACCATCAATTGATTTAAGTCCATGGTCGATGCTTTCTGATAGAGTCAATTGTTCTGTACTGCGAACAGTGTATTTGAAAATTTAGATATTATCAATTAATTAAAAACAGTGCATTCTTTACCCATGCCCTGTTTACATACGAATGAAAACAACTAATTAATGAGGAAAATCCCATGAAAAACAAAATTACAGCCACTACCTTAGGTGCTGCTGCACTGGCAATCATAATTGGAACAGGCCCTGTCTCAGCCGCTGTGGCGGTTGCAGGCTCTTATACCATCGACCCTGACCATACCAGTGTGCAGTTTTCAGTAAGCCATCTTGGCACTAGCAAACTGGTAGGTGGATTTAATAGCGTAGCGGGTGACATACTTCTTAACCCTCAGGGAAAATCAAATATTGAAGTCAGGATTGAAACCAATAGCGTAGATACTAACCACAAAAAACGCGACAGCCACTTACGTAGCCCGGACTTTTTTAATGCAAAACAATTTCCACTGATGAAATTTGTTTCCAGTAATGTGAAGTATAACCAGAATAATGAACCAGTAAGCATAGCTGGAAAATTAACTCTCCATGGAAAAACAAAAGATATTACCTTATCAGTAAAACCGGTTGGTGCCGGTAAAGATCCCTGGGGTGGTTATCGTGCAGGCTATGATGCAACAACAACGATTAAGCGCTCGGCATTTGGCATGAATTTTATGCAGGGCGGGGTGGGTGATGAAATTAATATCACCTTAAATATTGAAGCAATTAAAAAATAATAATGTCAGGCATATCCAGAAACTGGATATGCCTTTTTTAAAGTCGTGAGGTTGAGCATGGAAACATTACTGCAGCTGATATTGCCCAGTGTAATTTTACCGTTACTTTTATCAATTTTACTTTGGCGATTTAGCCTGAGCAATTCCACAGCATCAGGTATTTTGCCACTGATATGGCTGCCTTCTTATTTCTGGTTAAATGGCTGGCTACCTTTAATTCCTGCTGAAGCGGTTCATTGGCTGTGGTGGTTGGTCATTGGCTCGATGGTCATCAACTTAATGTTTAAATCACGTTTTTTTTTGTTAACAGTATTCCAGACAGCATTACTAAGCATAATTTTAATAACGGTAGCCTGGCCAGTGTTGCAGTATAAAATTGATTTGATATTAATTATCGAAATGTTAGCAGTTATTTTTACGGCTTATACTGCTCTTGGTAGAACGGTTAAAAATAATGCGCTAATACCTGTGCTATCACTAACAATCTGTTTTGCTGGTATGGGTTTAGTCGTTACATTAGGGGGGAGCTTATTAATTGGTCAGCTTGCAGGTGCCATGGCAAGCATACTTGTCGTATTTGCCTGCTGGGAGGTAATGAGTAAACAACAAACTTCGATTAATGCGTTAAGGCTGGTACCTGTTGTACAGCTCTATTTGCTTACACTGGTAATTGCGAGGGTTTTTGTAGAGATACCTTTAACAACTTTTATTTTATTATTAATCGCTTTATTAGCTAGTCTTATTTCTACAATCCGTTATGCATATATATTAACTGTTACAAGTGTTGTAACGGCTATTTGCCAGTTACTACTGGGTGCTGATGTTAATAGTTACTATTAAATTGTGCTTTTTAAATTAAAAATATATTAGACAATTTCATCGCCGCAAAGCTGAAATTATTTACAGAAAGAAATTTGGAGAAATTAACATGCTTATCAATGGTCAATGGGTAAAAGATTTTCACCCGGTGCAAGACACTGATGAAGAAGGCGGATTTGTTCGTGAACAAGCGGGCTTTCGTAACTGGATAACCCCTGATGGTAGTGCCGGCCCATCGGGAAGGGCGGGTTTTAAAGCTGAAGCCGATCGTTATCACTTATATGTTGCCCTTATCTGCCCCTGGGCTTCACGCACATTAATGGCACGTGAACTCAAAGGTTTGCAAAATATAATTACAGTAACGGTGGTTGAACCCAGGCTTACCACTAAAGTCTGGCGCTTTGGTGGCGATGAAAATTCACTACACGGCTCACAGGCTGACCCCTTATATAATTATGAATTTATTTACCAGTTGTATCTGCACGCAAACCCTGGCTACACAGGTCAGGTTACCGTGCCGGTACTGTGGGATAAAAAAACTCAAACCATAGTAAATAATGAATCATCAGAAATAATTCGCATGTTTAATAATGGTTTCGGCCAGTTAGCTGGAAATTCTGTTGATCTTTATCCTGAGTCATTACAAACTGAAATTGAAGTAATTAATACGCGTTTATATCACAATTTTAATAACGGGGTTTATCGCGCCGGTTTTGCTGCCACCCAGTTGGCATATGAAAAGGCGGTTAGTGAAGTATTTGATAGTCTGGGTTTTATAAATGAGCAGCTTGAAGGTAAAAAATATTTACTGGGTGATAAGATAACAGAAGCTGATGTGCGTACTTTTGTTACATTAATCAGGTTTGAACTTGCTTATTATGGATTGTTTAAAACTAATTTAAAGCATTTAAATGAGTATGCCAATATTAGCCCATATATGCAGCGTATTTATCAACTTCCGGGTATAGACAAAACGGTAAATGTTGAGCATATAAAACAGGGCTACTACTCTATAGAAGCTCTAAACCCGCAAGGAATTGTACCAGCTGGACCTGAATCACTCTGGTAATTTCGTATGAACTCATTAAGCAGTACATTATTTATTTCCCATGGTGCACCGGATATTATTCTGTCACAACATCCGGCTGTGGATGCAATGCGTAAGCTAGCATCACAACGCAAAAAACCAGATGCGATAATAATAGTGTCAGCACACTGGATACAAAATCCTGTAAGCATTACCGCGGGAAAACAACTTACTATTGACCACGATTTTAATGGTTTCACTAGCGCACTTTACGAAATGCAATATCCTGCGATGGGTGGTGAGATTTTATCAGAACAAATTCACCAGCGTTTGCAACAGAAAAATATAAAAAGCCAGCTGGTTTATCAACAAGGGCTGGATCATGGATCATGGGTACCCTTAAAAATAATGTACCCCCAGGCTGAAATACCTGTTGTACAAATCTCCTTACCCGCAGGTTCACTGAGTGATATTGTCTGTCTGGGCAATGCATTATCCATTTTTCGAGAGAAGAATATTTTAATCATTGGTTCGGGTGGCTCGGTGCATAATTTAAGCGCTTTAGCTTACAAAGGAACCACCCAAAACTGGGTGTTAGAATTTGAAAACTGGTTATTAGAGAATGTAGAAGGCAATCATTTTAAAAAACTCATTGAAGCAGATGATTTTCCAGAATGCTTTCGAATGGCCCACCCAGGTATTGAACATTATGCACCTTTGGTATTTGCCTGGGCTGCGGCGGATACACAAAAAGTAGGTAAGCGTGTTCACCATAGTCTGAGTTATGTAAATCTTGGAATGAGTATGTTTGAGTTTTCTTGAGAGTACTCTCTGGTTCATTTATTTCATAAGCATAAGTCGTTGCTGTAGTGATAGTATATTTTATAAATATACATTCCAGGGAAATGTCATTATTTGTAATTTGTTTTTAAATCATTGTTCGTAAAATACGATGATTAGGTTTCTTATATTCGAATTAACTTAATGTTTTTCTCGTTGTAGAATATTTCAGATTTAGTGGTGTGTTTATCCCATTGCCAGTGCTAAGAAGCAGTCAGGCAGATACTTTATAAACTAAAACAGGTAAGACAATGAAACGAATTATGTTATTTATTATGACAAATATAGCCATTATGGTTGTGTTGAGTATTACTTTAAGAATATTAGGTGTCGACAGTATTCTGGCAGAGAACGGTTCTGACCTTAATATACAGGCATTAGTCATACTCTCTGGTGTGATTGGTTTTGGTGGCTCATTTATTTCCCTGTTGATATCCAAATGGATGGCGAAACGCATGACAGGAGCGGTGGTGATTACCAATCCAGCGTCTAATGTTGAGTCATGGTTAATTAACACTGTTGAAAAGCAGGCAAGAATTGTCGGCATAAAAATGCCAGAAGTTGCCATTTTTCCATCCCCGGACATGAATGCCTTTGCTACTGGTGCCAGCAAAAATAATGCATTAATGGCTGTATCTCAGGGCTTATTAGATAATATGACACAAGGTGAAATTGAAGCAGTTGTGGGCCATGAAATGAGTCATATTGCTAATGGTGATATGGTGACCCTGGCGTTGATACAGGGTGTTGTGAATACCTTTGTTGTGTTTTTATCACGGGTTATCGGTCATGTTGTAGATCGAGTAATTTTAAAAAATGATCAGGGGCATGGTATTGGTTATTTTGTAAGTGTGTTGGTGGCTCAGCTTGTTTTATCCATACTTGCTTCGACCATAGTGATGTATTTTTCAAGACAAAGGGAGTTTATTGCTGATACGGGCGGTGCTGATCTGGCAGGACATCAGAATATGATTGATGCACTAAAGCGACTTGGTCAGGTAGAACCCGAAGCACTGCCTGAACAAATGGCTGCATTTGGTATAAATGATAAAAGTGGCATTATGGCATTGTTTTCATCGCACCCACCGATTGATGGAAGAATATCAGCACTGGAAAAAAGAGCGATGAATCGTTCATAACATTAATTTTTTTATCTGGTTTTTTTATCAGGACTCCCGCCTTAAGGAGTTTCCAAGAATCAAAGGGGTCAGACTCGATTGAACATCGTCAAATAGATGCGATAAGCTGTCATTTCATAAAAAATAAAGGGACGAAATATGGCCAGTCTCCTCCGATTTGTTATACCTGGGCAACTACAGCATATAATGGTTCGAGGTAATAACCGAGAACCTATTTTTTATCCGGATGAAGATTACCAGTATTATCTGGAGAAGTTAAAATTGGCATGTGATAAACATCAGTGTGATCTACATGCGAGGGGATATGATCATAAATCAATTGAATATCGGGAAAAATTGAGAATCAATCGAGTCTGACCCCTTTGATAGAGTCTGACCCCTTTGATATTTGATGTGTTGATCGGTGGGGAGAATATGAAACACATCCCTGTGTTTCACCCCTTCGGGGCCAGGGTCATGAAAAGCGTATGACCCTGTTAAAAATTGCTCCAGGCAATTTTTTCGAACTCATTGGGTGTTCTCATCTGCCCCATCTCCACCAATAAAAAAGGCCCCCTGAAAAACAGGGGGCCTTTTGTATTGGTGGAGGTGGGGAGAATCGAACTCCCGTCCGCAAGTGATCTGCCATTGACTCTACATGCTTAGTTTTCGCCTTTTAATTTAATTTCACAAACTCCGGCGGTACAGGATTTTGATCAACGAGCCCGTTTAAGTTTTAGTGTTCTGACCTCAGGCCGAGCAGATCACGATCTTGTATAAGATGACTCCCGAAATCCAGCGCCTACAAGCAAGCACTGGCCGGAAGGCAATCTACTGGTGTTTAGGCAGCGATTGCGTAGTTGTCGTCGTTGGCAACTAAAAGTTTGCAGCTGGATTAACGAGGGAATCTGCCCCTCGACATGCAC
>Ga0316207_10001578_pt1 | contig 27152 bp, 27 predicted proteins | sample 6weekpyrite_MG_FD_204943 | JGI IMG/M metagenome (GOLD analysis project Ga0316207, IMG submission 204943) | Microbial mat bacterial communities from mineral coupon in-situ incubated in ocean water Damariscotta River, Maine, United States -... | ecosystem: Environmental > Aquatic > Marine >... | reverse complement strand
TTATTAATCAGGATTCTATATCACTTAAATGATGTTTATTAATTTCATCTCGCAGTAATGCGTCACCCAGTGATGTCTCGGTGATAATTTTAACAATTTGCCGTACCAGCTTGGTGTTGCGAAGAATACGCCGATGCCCCAGTCCTTCTGTGAGCAGGAGTTGTGCATGCGGCCATTCGTTAGATAATTGCTCTGCCTCATGCCAACTGACAATCTCGTCGTCCTTGTCATGCACGACAAGACTGCTTTTGACGGTGTTATTGAGGGGGTAGTTATGCGCAAAGTGTTGCCAGGTATCCGGGTCGAAGCGGCTTGATAGCCTGCGCAGCAGCCTTTTCTCGACACCAGGCGGCATATGCATGGCCTGGCAGTAATTATGAGTAAGCCTGGTCAGGTTACCTGGAGTGCTGATGGCAACGAGGCTATCAACAGGCATACCGGCATGTATGGCTGCACTGAGGCAGGCCACGCCAAAAGAATGCCCAATCGCAACATGAAACCCGCCTTCACGTTCAGACAGGGCGAGCAGCACATCTCTAACTTCTATGATGTTGGTCTTATTGCCACGGGTCTGGCCATGCCCCGGTGCATCGAACGCGATGACCTTGTAGCCAGCCTTTATTAATGGGTCAATAAACGCGCACAACTGCATGCCGCGTCCATTCCAGCCATGCATAAGCAGCACAGCCGGGCCACTTCCCCAGTACCATGCCTGAATTTCTTTGCCATTTACCTTAAGTGAATACTCACTTGCCCTGAGTTGCATGCGCTTTTCACGTTGCGGTGGCTCAAAACGGTGTGTGCGTGCCCAGAGAAAAGCCGCCCAGTAACCGAATAGCCCCGGAAACAGGGGGCCGAAGACACGAAACAACAACTGGTTGAGCTTAACGCGCAGCGGTATACGCCCATGGCGGTTGGCCCGCCAGGTCGGCCGTTTGGGGTGCCGGGGCTTGTCAGTCTTTGTGTCGATGAGACTACTCGTTTATGTATCAGGCTGACATAGTGACAGCTAAGAGAAATATCTCAACCGATGATTTTTTTGTCTCAAACCCGTCATGTAAGTATTGACTTTGTGATCAAACTCACGGTTCAAACTGCTCAAAAATGCACCGATTATGGCCATATCAGTATAGGCTTATACACAGGCCGTGGAACAATATCACTAAAATGCGGGAAATTTACAGATCCGTGTAAATTGAAGCTATAAGTGTAGTGAAACATATTGAAAATAAAGGAAAAAACAGAACTGGTTAAAAATTAACCAGTTTAATAAAAATGCAACATATGGTGCATAGAACGGCCTTCCACAACACTAAATCCACAGACTTATCCACAGGTTTTGTGGATAAACTGGAAAGCTAACAAGCTCACAAGGTGTTACGTTCGCTAAGCTAGAAAATGATTTAACTATCCCACACAAGATGATATTCGAGGCAATGACTTTTAGTCGTAGTCAGGGTTTGAACTCATAGGTATTCATGGCAGCATAGCGTGTAGTGTAAGTAGAAAAATCATGGACGCCTTAACGATGTCAGGTTCGGTTACACAGCGGCAAATGCCTCAAATGACGATCGCACTGATTGCGATCTGCCTAATTATGGCGCTGTTGAGCCAGCTGGGTGTAAACCGCCAGGTGGTGGTGGTGTTCTTGATGAATTGGTATGAGTTGACCCAGTTTGAGCTGTGGCGCCTGATCACGCCGATCTTCCTCCACTTCGGTATCCTTCACCTTGGCTTCAATATGCTCTGGTTATGGCAACTTGGAGGCGTTATCGAGGTGCGTTTCAATGCGGGTCGACTACTCACGCTTGTGCTGGTCATCGGGGTCATATCAAACCTGGCCGAACTTGCCTGGAGCGGGCCATTTTTTGGGGGCATGTCAGGGGTGGTGTATGGGCTGCTGGGTTATGTCTGGATGCAGGCAAGATTTAACCCGTGGTCAGGCTTGTTTGTGCCGAACCAGATAATAGCGATGATGCTGGCCTGGTATCTGCTGTGCTGGACGGGCTGGTTTGGCAATATTGCGAATATGGCACATACCGCTGGTCTGGTTTCAGGGGTGGTTTGGGGCTATATCGGGAGTTTGCGCGTCAACCATCGATAGTCGCTAAGAAAACCGGGCCGTTATTGGACAGGTATACATACACACACCTTGGCACCGTTATCCGTGGAGTCGATATCCAGGCCACCTTGGTAGGCATCGGTAATGTCCTTGACCATGGCGAGGCCAATGCCATGTCCCGGCACAGATTCATCTGCCCGGATGCCGCGCTGCAAAATAGCATCGATGTCTTTTGCCGGAAATCCCGGCCCGTCATCGTATACACAAATATGTACGCCAGCCCTGTTATGGTAAGCCTCGATTGAGACGGTTGAGGTACACCATTTACAGGCATTGTCGAGCAGGTTACCCAATAGTTCCGTTAAATCACCTTTATCAGCACGTAGTAATAATTCGGTATCAATATTGATGTTGATGTCCAGCTGCTTGCCGGCATGGACCTTTTGAAGCGCGGTCACTAACCCCTGGACAATCGGTAACAGGGGTTGCGGGGTACTCAGGCTGCTACGGCCTGCAGTAGCGGCACGTTGTAACTGGTAATCGACGGTTTGTTGCATGCGGCTGATTTGTTCACGTACCGTTTCAGGTTCTGTCGCGGCACCGTGTAGGACCGCCAGCGGGGTTTTCAGACTATGCGCCAGGTCAGCCAGGGCGTGACGGTAACGTTGTTGCTGGGCATGTTCATGAGCCAGCAGGGTGTTCAGGTTGCGGGTCAGTCCTTGTAATTCTGTTGGGTAATCGGCGCGTAGCGCGTCTTGTTTGCCGCGTTCGATGTTGACCAGTTCATTGGCGACTGTTCGCAAAGGACGTAAGCCCCACCTTAAAACAAATAGCTGGGCGATGAGGAGTAATACCGCCATTCCGACTAACCAGCCCCACAGGGTTGTGCGGTAGGAATTGACCTGGGCGGTGAAGCTGGTCATATCTTCAGCAAGTGAAAGTGTCAGGGGAATGACCGAGTCCGCTGTCTGCCACTCAATCCCGTAACTGAAAATAAAGTTGTCACGGTGTTGTTCGAATGTTTCTTCACCGGTGGAGAGACGGTGGCGAAATGCGGGTCTTGCAGCAATAATTGAAAGTGACTGCCAGGCCTTGTTGCCACGATTGAATATTGCGGCATAAAGGCCACTGTCCGGTTGATTCAGTCGTGTCAGGGAGGACTGCGTGGGCAGTTTGATATCATCATTATCCGCGACATCGATCTCACCTAACAGCAGGAACAGTTGGCCCCGAAGTCGCTCATGCAAGGCACTGCGTGCAGAGTCAGAGAAGGCGCGGTCGAGGGTCCAGCCAGTCAGCACTAGAAATACGGCCAGTACCAGCCCCGCGCCGATCACTGTTCGTGCATTAATCGACAGGTTCATAACCGTTGACCTTATGCCTTTTCACAGAGTGTGAGGCGATAGCCACGTCCTCGCAGGGTCTCGATGGGTGAGAGCGTATTGGCCGGGTCGAGTTTTTTTCTTAGTCGTCCAATCATAACTTCAATCACGTTACTGTCGCGGTCATCATCATGTGGGTAGAGGTAATCCGCGAGCACAGATTTGGAAATGACATCGCCACCGTGTCGGGCAAGGTATTCGAGTAGACGGTATTCAAAGGTGGTTAAGTCCAGTGCAGCACCATCCATTTCAACACGCTGTTGCGAAAGGTGGATAGTGAGTGCACCGCAGACAAGTTGTTCACTGGTGGTATTATTGCCTGAACGTCGTAGCAGGGCGCGTAGACGGGCGAGTAATTCTTCAAACTGGAAAGGTTTGGTCAGGTAGTCATCGGCGCCAGCTTCTAGCCCGGCCACTTTGTCCTGCCAGTTTCCACGTGCGGTCAGTACAAGTATGGGTAAGGCGTTACCTTCTTCACGCAAGGCGCGTATGACATCACTGCCAGACATCTTCGGGAGACCCAGATCGACAATCGCCGCATCAATGGGGTACTCCTGTGCGCTGAACAGGCCATCTTCACCATCACTGCTGCAATCGACCATGAAGCCTTCTGCCTCGAGTTGGTTGCGCAACTGCTCAAGGATGGCCTGTTCATCTTCAATGATGAGAACACGCATCGTTTTAATTTACCTAACCCGGAAGCGCCCGTTGCTGGCATTGAAAATGATCACTTTAACAACGCCACGTCCAGTGAGGAGCTTGATACGGTAAAACGTCTTGCCTTTACGTTGAATAGTTTCTGTCGCAAGTATTCGACCGCCTAGACGTTCTTGTACGCGCTCCGATGCCTCACCTGGGCTTATGTGTGTATTTTGGGCAAGCAGCGGCCAATGACCTTGCTGTGCATACACAGGCTGCATAGCTGAAAATGATAGCAGCAGCCCCACGAGTAATGTTTTTAATTTTCGCATGGTTCAAGCATACACGTATCAATACACCGGCTGAAGTATCACCTACTCACGAATTAGAAATTAAACAATACGCTCAGGCCGGAGTGTCGGTCGTAGTAACGGTAACCAATCTGGCTGCCATGTCTATGATGATGCTTACGAGGTTTGTAGTAACGTGTTGGGCACACATCGCGATGTCTACGGTGCTTGCGGTGGTGACGATACTCACCGTGATGGTTGCGATGATGTTTGTGGGCGGAATGGCCATCATAGCGGTGCCCGGCCTGCGCCTGGTTTGCAACAAGCATCGGAACAGACAATGTGGCCAGAATAGCGAGGGTCGAAAAGAAAGTCCGCGTCTTCATGATGTTCTCCTTTAATTGATAAATACCCGTGTCATGGTGCTCACTTGAGCATGATTGAAGCTTAGGCGTCTTTGCCTGAACACAGGCTGAACAGGTGGGGATATCAAATACTGTTTGTTTATCAATAAGATAAGGCGCAGAAATCGGGTGATAAGTTTTTTCTGTGCAACGTAAAATCCCTTTGCTTGTGGGGCGAGCGCTTGGCAGGCACAATGCGCGATTGATTTTTAATGCTGTGGCCGCAGGTATTCTGCACAGGTGGCAGTACATATTTAACTAATAAGGTAAGGAGCCATCGATGAAACTGATTCTTTTGGGCGCCCCAGGCGCGGGTAAGGGTACGGTTGCGAAACTGCTGACCGAACTTGACGGTTCAGTTCAGATCTCAACAGGTGATATTTTGCGCGGTGCGGTCAAAGCCGGCACTGATCTGGGTAAAGAAGCCAAGGGCTACATGGACGCGGGTGACCTCGTTCCTGATGCACTCATCATGGGCATCATGGGTGAGCGCCTGCAGGAAGATGACTGTAAGGCCGGCTTCCTGCTCGACGGTTTTCCACGCACCATTCCACAGGCTGAAGAGCTGAAGACAATGCTGGCTGACCTGGGTATTGAACTCGATATGGCCGTCAGCCTCGACGTACCACGTGATGTGATTCTTGACCGTCTGACTACACGCCGTACTTGCTCAAACTCAGACTGCCAGGCCATCTACAACGTCAAGAGCAACCCAACCAAGGTTGAAGGTGTGTGTGACAAGTGTGGTAGCCCGACTATCCAGCGTGATGATGAAACTGAAGAAGCGATCAGTAAGCGTCTTGAGACGTACAACGAAAAGACTGCGCCGCTGGCCGGGTTCTACGAAGGTGAAGGCATGCTGTTCTCAGTGAATGCAACATCAAGTGATGCGGTTGTAAAGGCTATACAGGACAAGCTTGCTTCTTAAGCACGTTTACCTGTTAATAGTACAAAGCGGGGTGTGATGAAAGTCACGCCCCGTTTTCTTTGAAGTGAAGATATTTTTTATCATGCCAGCAAAGGCTGGAACCCAGTTCTATATTTAACAGTATTTACCACGCGCTAGCGTGTGCTAATTAATCGGCAAATAACGTTTTTACATGCTTGAGGAGTTCGTTAGCCGTGTATGGTTTATGCAGGATCGCTTCATAGAGTTCATCATTGGTAACGGTTTTACCATGGTGTTCGGAAAGGCCACTGCAAAGCTGGATCTTGATATCCGGGTAGACATGTGAAATCACATGTGCGAGTTCAAAACCATCCATGTCGGGCATGATGATGTCACTGATGAGCAGGTCGACGACAGTCTCGTTTTCAAGAAACTCAAGTGCCTGCTTAGCACTTGATGCGGTAGTCACCGTATAACCTGCCTCAGTAAGAATTTTTTTATTCAGCTCCAGGATTGCGATATCATCGTCCACGATCAGGATGTTGCCAGCACCCTTGTACATACTTGTATCATCGGCCTGTCCAGTGTCTGTTGCCATTTCTTCATGTATATTGTTTCGAGGTAGGTAGATGGAAAAGCAGGTTCCCTCACCAACTTCTGAATAAACCTTTATCGCACCACCAGCCTTGTTCACAAAACTATAGACCTGGCTCATTCCCAGGCCTGACCCCTTGTCTCCCTTGGTCGTGTAAAACGGTTCAAAAATATGTTGTTGCACCTCTTCACTCATACCAATGCCAGTATCAGAGATCGAAAGCTTGATGTAATTCCCTTTTTTAATATCGAGCACCTGAGAGTCTAACGAACTAATTTCGACATTCTCTGTATTGAAGCTTAAACATCCCCCCTCTGGCATAGCATGCATGGCATTAATGCTCATGTTTAGAATAGCATCTTCGAGACAGCCCCGATCGATAAAGACAGGTCCTTGCTCATCAGCCAGCTCTATACTGAGTTTGATTTGTGCGGTAAGCATTTTCTCGAGCATGAGTGAGTTTTCACTGAGCACTTTGTTGATATCGACGACCTCTTCACACTCGGGCTGGACACGGGAAAATGTCAGAAGCTTGTGGGTCAGATCTGTACCTCGCTCAGCTGCATGTTTGATCTCTTTCACATAATCTTGCACGACAGGTTCATCCGGAAAACGTTGTAGCAGTAAGCCCGCATAGCCCAGGATAATCCCCAGTACATTGTTATAGTCATGTGAAATACCCCCAGTCAATTTACCAAGCGCTTCCATTTTCATGCTTTGCTTGAGCTGATCTTCCTGTTGTTTTTGCAGGGTAATATCCAGGCATGAAGCAATAAACCATCGTTCGCCATCTATCTTGGCAGGGTACTCGATAACCGATAGTCGCATTGGGAAACATTCGCCATTTTTTCTGAGGGCAGTAACATTCCGGCCGATCCCGATAATGTGGGCCTCACCGCCGTCTATATAATGTTTGAGGTAACCATTGTGATGACGGGCTTCTTTTTTAGGCATCAGCATACTAACGTTCTTACCGACGACTTCCTTGCTGGTGTAGCCAAACATGGTTTCAGCACTTTGGTTGAAACTCAAAACGGTACCTTCACCATTGATGGTAATAACGCCATCAACCATCCCGTTAAGAATGGCGCGGACATCTTCATCATCCAGTGAACGCAGTGGTGACATTCTTAATTACTCCGTGTATGCAAACCGGTTACCCGCCTGGTAACTCAAGTTGCTTATCTGGAAAAGTAATACGCGCAGTTCCCATATACGTACGCAACCCTGCGCTAATGAATATACAGAGATGCAATTATGTGTGTAAAGAAACACTGTAATTTTAGACTTTATAGGACGTATGTGCATTACTACTTTTGTAGTAGTTTTCCAGTGAGGGTGAGTTCTTGCCTCAGAATGGTGCAGGTCTATGCGTAGAATGATTCTTGGTGGTAATTATTTTGTGTGCTTACTTCTCGCAATTTTAATACTGCGCAGTAATGAAGCCTTACAATGCACTAAAAGATAAAGAAAAATTAATGAGGAAAGTATCCTTTTTCTAATATTCACATCTGGCCATGCTTGTCATACCGGCGTAACCTGGTATCACTGCTTTAGTCTTTGGGTTCTCTGGCTGATAGAACCGCTTCGCGTTTCATTATAAGTACTTCACTCTTGGGGCCTGGGTTTTCGCAGGAGTGACGGTTGAGTAAAAACGCTGAGATTCAACTTTTTGCGCTGCAATCAAATCGAACTAAATACATGTTCCAAATCGACTCAAGGCACATAGATTGGCACATTTATAGGACCTTCATTACACGGCATATTTGAAACATTCGTAAATGTTATTTCGCCTTTGTTTAGATGCTTAACCAAATCAGGGTAGTTACTTTTTATATAGTTAGTAGCTTGATCAAAATTTGAGCTATATTGTGCTTTCGGCTTCGCTCTAACTCTGCCAAAGTCTATTTCCCCAAGGTATATAACCTCTCCACCTTTTACATTAAAGGTTACTGTAGATGCTCCATCACAAGGACCAAGGCGTGAGCCAGTAAAACCTGAGGGAAGTAACTGAGTAATAGCATATCGTTGATTTGTCGTTGTCGCTTTCAATTTCGTAACTATATAACCAGACTCATCTGGGATGATATTTGCTGATACTGGAAGATTTGGGCTGTAAACAAAGCTATCATTTTGTATGTCACCCAGTTTAATGCCCGTGCGATAACCAGGTTTGATACCTAACACGATGATGCCTTCGCTTTCAGAGATAGTGGCTTTTGATTTTTCTAAATTACTCATAGTGACGCAACTGCTTAACAGCAAACAAATCAATAACAGAATGATTCTATGGTTCATTTACAACTCTCTCTTCTCAGCTAAACTCACTGCACATATAGAAACTTTATAAAGTCATTCTAAGCAGTATAAATATATTAATTATGTAACGACAAGTAAGTACAACCGCTACGGTTCAGAATCTTTGCGTTTGATGTTTTTATAAGAATAATCACGGCTTACGACTATTGTTTGCTGTCTTTAAATTTCTTTTTGCGGGCGGCTTTTTTCTCTGCCTTTTCTTTTTTAATGCGTTCGACCTCGATCATCTCTTGCGCGATCATGTCGGGGGTTTCAAGGCTGATATGGCCGAGTGTGCCGTTGCGAAGTTCATTGACGAGGATGGTGCTGATTTTGTCAATATCAACAAGGCCTTTTTTGCGTAGGCAGCCGCGTCGCACGCCGATAAGTTCAAGAAACTCGAGTGGGGTATCGGGCATGTCCTGGTTGATGTCGTAACGCTCACGAAGCAGGTTTGGGTAAGCGGTGATTAAGTGCTCGGCAAGAAAGAAAGCGACATCATCGTAATTCATCGCGGTATCTTTAATAGAACCAAGCGTTGCGAGTCGGTAGCTGCTGTTCTCGTTATCGATCTTTGGCCACAGGATACCGGGCGTGTCGAGCAGGACGATGCCATTACCCAGGTCGATGCGTTGCTGGTGCTTGGTGACGGCCGCCTCGTTACCGGTCTTCGCCACAGTCCGGCCAGCGAGGATATTGATCAGGGTCGATTTTCCAACATTCGGGATACCGGCAATCATGGCGTAGATGGGGGTGTCTTTTTTGTCCGGAAACAGTTCCCTGCAGGCGGCTATCAGCTGTTTGACTTGTCCAGGTTGCGTAGTGGTAACCGGGATCACGGTTACATTGTGTTGTTCTTTGAAGGTATCAATCCATTGCTGTGTCATGACAGGGTCAGCCAGGTCTGTTTTGTTGAGTACCTTGATGCAGGGCTTGGTATAGCCACTTTTCGTACGCAGACTGGCGATTACAGGGTTTTCACTGCTATGCGGGATGCGGGCATCCAGGATCTCGATAACAAGATCGACCGTGGGCAGTGCCTTGATCATTTCCTTGCGGGCCTTGTGCATGTGGCCGGGGTACCAGTGAATAGACATGTGCGTTCCTGACTGATTATCAGGCGTAGTTTAATGGATTGTGCGGCGTATTGGCACAGGGAGTCGACCTGAACATGAAGCAGCGCTACTCTTAATAGTAGAAAGCAAGAACTGAAGGGATATAAATGCAACAGGGCCCGGATAAGAACGGACAGCGCTGGTATTCGTATACACCAGCGGAAGCCCTTGAGCGCCTGGCGTCGACCGCTGACGGACTTTCGTCTACCGAGGCAGGGCAACGGCTGGATGAGTACGGCGCCAACCGTCTACCTGAAAAGCGCCGCCGTTCATGGCTGGTGATGCTGTTAAGACAGTTTACGGATGTGATGATTGTTGTGCTGCTTGTCGCAGCGCTTATCTCGGGGTTTATTGGCGAGGTTCAGGATACCGTCGCGATCCTGGTGATCGTGTTACTCAATGCCGTGATCAGCACTGTACAGGAATACCGTGCTGAACAGGCCGTGGTGGCCTTGCGTGCCATGTCAGCACCCAATGCGCAGGTAGTGCGCGATGGCGAGGTTGTAACGCTTGCGGCTACAGAACTGGTGCCTGGTGATATTGTCAGCCTCGAAACCGGTGATATTGTGCCAGCCGACCTGCGCTTACTTGAAGCCGATGCACTGCAGATTGATGAGTCCGCACTCACGGGTGAATCACATGCGGTTGATAAACACACTGAGACCCTTTCGAACGAAAGTCTCCCCATTGGTGACCGAACCAATCTTGCATTTAAGAGTAGCCTGGTAACGCGTGGGCGGGCCCGTGGTGTTGTCTGTACGACGGGCCTGACGACCGAGATTGGTCGTATTGCGCAGTTACTTGGCGAAGAGGAGGGCGTACGTACCCCGTTACAGGAACGCCTGGCCCGTTTTGGTCGTTACCTTGCGCTTTCAGTGGTAGGGATATGCGGCATTGTGTTTGTTGCGGGCCTGTTACAGGGGCAGCCACTGATGTTGATGTTCCTCACGGCAGTGAGCCTCGCGGTGGCCGCTATCCCTGAGGCCTTGCCCGCGGTGATTACAATTTCGCTTGCCTTCGGTGCGCATAAATTGATTAAGCACCATGCCTTGGTGCGTAACCTGCCCGCCGTCGAAACACTTGGTTCCGTCACCTGGATCTGTACAGACAAGACCGGAACGTTGACCCAAAACCGGATGACGGCGGAGTTGTTTATTACCGCATCGGGTCAACAGGAAAGCCTGCCGCCACCGGGTACCGCTCAACAATGGGCGGCGTTTGGGCAGGCCATGGCCTTGAATAACGACATCAAGCTCATGAATGCCATGCATAGCGGAGAACCGACGGAGTTGGCCCTGTTTATTGCGGCCGAAGCTGCGGGTTATGACAAGTTCGCGCTTGAGCAGCGTTTACCCCGGGTGGCGACCGTGCCGTTTGACAGTACACGCAAACAGATGACGACCTTGCACCAACAGGCGGACACATACCTTGCCTACAGTAAGGGGGCACCTGAGTATGTATTACGACATTGTCGTCACGCACTGGGTGATGGCGGTGAACAAGAACTTGATACTGCGGCAATACTGGAGCGGGCAGAGCACCTGGCCAACGAAGGTTACCGTGTCCTGGCGCTGGCACAGCGCGAGTTCAAAGCGCTACCTGCACAGATCCAGCCGGAAACCGTCGAACAAACACTGACCTTTATCGGCCTGGTGGCCATTATCGACCCACCTCGAGAGCAGGCACCGGCTGCAATTGCCGACTGTGTGACTGCGGGTATTACCCCGGTCATGATTACGGGCGATCATCCGGGTACTGCACTGGCCATTGCTAATCGCATTGGTATCAGGGGGGATGAGAAGACCTTGATGACCGGTCAGCAATTACAGGCGATGACAGATCAGGCCTTTGATCAATGTGTTGAAAATATACGTGTCTATGCACGCGTTAGCCCAGAACAGAAGCTACGCATTGTTAAGGCATTACAGGAGAAAGGACAGTTTGTCGCCATGACCGGTGACGGTGTCAATGATGCGCCTGCCCTGAAACGCGCCGGGATTGGCATCGCAATGGGACAGAAGGGTACCGATGTTGCCCGTGAAGCCTCCGACATGGTGTTACTCGATGATAACTTCTCAACCATTGTGCATTCTGTACGGGCAGGGCGTAAGATCTTCGATAACATCCGCAAGTTCATAAAAGATACCATGAGTTCCAATTCGGGTGAGATTTGGACACTGTTTCTTGCGCCGTTTATGGGACTGCCTATTCCCCTGCTGCCGATCCATATTTTATGGATTAACCTCGTCACAGATGGCCTGCCCGGCCTGGCGTTTACGGTTGAGCCTGCCGAGCGTGGCATTATGAAGCGGCCACCCCGACCACCGGAAGAAAATATTTTTGCACACGGGATGTGGCAACACATTATTTGGGTAGGCCTGTTCGTGGGCGGTATCTCGATTGCTGCGCAGGCCTGGGCAATATCGCGGGACGTCGCTTATTGGCAGACTGTGGTATTTACGGTGTTGACTGTTTCGCAGTTATTTCATTCGCTGGCTGTCAGGAGCGACAGGGAATCATTATTCAGTATAGGCCTGTTGAGTAACCTGCCAATGCTGGGCGCCGTACTGCTGACACTGCTGCTGCAGTTGGCGGTTATCTACTTGCCGGTGATGAATGGTATTTTTCATACCCAGCCATTACCACTTTATGACCTGTTGGTGTGCCTGGGAATATCATCCCTGGTACTGGTTGCGGTTGAGGTTGAGAAGTGGCTGATAAGAAAAAAGATAATCTATACCCGTGGCACGTAGTTTTTGGGCGAGTAGAGATGATTGGCTAGTGTTGATGGATGAATGATGGAACTGTCATTAATTATTTTCTTGATCATATGTGCAGCCTGGGCCGCACTGCTGTATTACATCTTCATTATTAAAAAGGCGCCTGACCTGGGTGCAGGCGGTCGCTCGGGTATCGTCGTGTTTACCTTTGTGCTTATTCCATTTCTCGCGATAGTACTGTGGAGCCAGTCAGGCTCAGATGACCGCCTGGCTGAATTAGGGATTACACCTTATCCCGGGTTTGTCTCGAGTGTTGGGGTTGCAACGGGTACGGGTACTAATCCAACATGGATTTATGAGGTTACCGAAGAGGAGGGTACACTCCTGGATTTTTATAAAAATCCGGATAACCATCAAGGTTGGACAATCGTATCTGGGAGTGGAATGGGTATTGCGTTAGAGCGGGGGGCAAAAAAACTGACCATCCAGGTTAATGGTGATAAGGTTTTCTTTACCTTGTATCGAGAGTAAAGGAAATGTAGTTCTAACGTTTCATGTACTGCTGTCGATATAGCCTTTTATGGCGCGAAGCCATTCATATCCCACAATAATTTAGGTGATTTAAATGAGTGATTCCAACGGTGCATCATCTTCGAGCGCAACCAATCCTGACCTGGACTGGAGCCAGGTACGTGAAACAGTTTTGATGCTTAACCTCGCTATGGCAAGGTTGACGCATGCGATGCGTGATGGCGACGACTCGGTGAACACACTGGGCCATTCATTTACCAAGATGGCCGGTCATGTTTCTTTCATGCAAGACACGGTGTCGGGTATGGAAGAGGGAGACACGCGGAGTAACCTCCTTGAACATTGCATCTCGATACGTGGCCAGGTGGATACCGCAATCATGGCCTTCCAGTTTTATGATCGCCTGACACAACGTATGCAACATGTCTCGCATAGCCTGGATGATCTCGCCGAACTGGTTAATAGTCCGCACCGACTGTATAACCCGATCGAATGGAAAGCCTTGCAGGAAACCATTCGTTCTAACTATACGCTGGACAGTGATAAGCAAATGTTTGAATCGTTACTGCAAGGTAAGACAATAGATGAGATCATGGAAGAGGCTAAAGAATCATCACACGAAGATGATATCGAGTTGTTCTAGAATATAGCCTTTTTATAACAAATTTATTGTTGTACTCGTTATTCGATGTTGCGATAGTAAGCCTTTAAGCATTTATATGACAGGGTTGTATGGATTTACTGACTCAGGGTGTATTGGGCGCAGCCATGGCGCAGTCAGGCTCTCGTGAAGATGATATGCGGCTGGCCGCAGGTGTGGGTTTTGGCGCCGGCTTGTTGGCTGATGCCGATGCACTCATCTATTCTGCACAGGATACCTTGCTGACGATCGAGTACCACCGTCATTTCACACACTCGCTACTTTTCATTCCTGTAGGTGCTTTGTTGGCCAGCTTAATATTGTGGCCCTTTCTGCGTAAGAGAATTTCTTTCGGCTGGTTATATCTATACAGCTTGCTGGGTTACAGCATGAGTGGCCTCATTGATGCCTGTACGAGTTATGGTACACACCTGTTATGGCCATTTTCGGATGAACGCTCTGCATTCAATCTCGTCGCCATCGTCGATCCCATATTTACAGTGATTCTTATATCGGCGGTATTTATGGCCTACCGCCATTACCGCCGCAAAGCCGTACTGGTTGGTCTGGCATTGGCAGCCTGCTATCTCGGCGTGGCATTTTTACAGTTGCAGCGCGCCGAATCGGCCAGCATGGAACTTGCCCAAGAGCGTGGCCATACACCGGTTCGGTTACTCGCCAAACCAACCTTTGGCAATATCCTGCTATGGCGAACGATCTACGAACATAATGGAAGCTTTTATGTTGATGCGGTACGTGTCGGTACGGGAATCAAATACTACGAAGGTGAATCTATCAAACGGTACCAGTCTTTGCCGACACCAATGACCGTTCTTGATCAGGACATACAACGTTTCAATACTTTCTCAGACGGGTATATCGCACTGCAGCCACTTAACTACAATAGCCTGCATGATGTCCGTTACTCCATACAGCCCGATGGCCTTGCACCCTTATGGGGGATTGAGTTTGACCCTGCGCAACCGGGTAGTCATGCAAAATTCACGGTATATCGAAACCTGACGCGTGCCAACAGGCAGCGGTTTCTGGCGATGCTGTTAGGGCAGGATGTTGAACCTCTGTAGCGAGCCTGGATTACTTAAGTAGTTCAGGGCTCATCATCCAGTTCAGGGTCCAGCGATTGTCATCGTGATATTCGAGGCAAACAACAGAGCCGGGCGTATACGTGGTAAATACGGTATTTGCGTTACCTGTGATCAAATGTGCAACGAAATGTTCAAGAAATGGTAAATGGCCAACTATGAGGCTATCACCACTCCAGCCCAGGCAATGTGTATAGAAGGCCACGACACTGTCATTTGGGTTTATCATATAACTGATTTCAGGTTTATTACCTGGTGAAATGGCATTGACCAGTCGATCAGCAGTTTGTTGTGATCGTAATTTACCGCTGTGAATAATGCGTTCTACTTTCACTCCAGCCTGGCGCATAAATACAGCAATGCGATTTGCATCGGATTTTCCTTTTTCAGTTAATGGTCGCTCAGGATCGTCCTGTTTAGGCACAGCTTCACCGTGTTGCATCAAGTAGAGTTTCATTCCGATTATTCTTATAGGTTTTATATGGAATTAAGCATAGCCTAAAAAGACAGCTTGACCAGCACAGCTGAAAAAAAGTCTGCTAACATAGCGTCGCATGAACGAATGGAGCAGTTATGAAAATTACGATTATCAATGGCAGTCATCGTACTGAATCGCAAAGCCTGAAGGTCTCCCGGTTTATCGAGAGTACTCTGAAAAGCAATGGTTGGGATGAGGTTGAACTTCTTTCACTTGCAGATAACCCCATACCTTTATGGGATCAAGGTGTCTGGGACGGTGAAGAAAGATGGACTGAGCTTCTTACACCGCTGAGAGAAGATCTGCAAAGCAGTGAAGCGTTTATCGTGGTGACACCAGAGTGGCATGGCCAGGTGCCCGCCGGCCTGAAAAACCTGTTCTTGCTGTGCAGCAAGAATGAGCTGGGACATAAACCGGCACTCATCGTTTCTGTTTCATCGGGGGATGGCGGTGCTTATCCTGTCGCTGAACTTCGCATGAGCAGCTACAAAAATAACCGTCTGTGCTATATACCCGAGCAGGTGATTATTCGTAATGTTGAGCAGGTTCTTAATGAAGACAGTGCGGACAATGATGAGCGTTCCGATGTCTATTACAGAGAGCGCCTTGAATGGGCAATGGGCATCCTCAAAGAATATGCCCGTGCACTCGCACATGTACGGGCGAGTGGTGTAACACAAACAGACACGTTTAATAATGGTATGTAAGGCGGCTACGCTTTATTACGTCCATGATCCCATGTGCAGTTGGTGCTGGGGCTTTGCCCCGGTACTTGCTGACCTGTTAGACAAACTCCCTTCATCCATACAGGTTAAGCGCCTTCTGGGCGGACTTGCTGTAGATACGGATGAGCCGATGCCACAGTCGATGCAAAAGATGCTGCAAGAAACGTGGCGACGCATCGAACATAAAATCCCTGGCACCCATTTTAATTTCGACTTCTGGTCGAACTGTGCGCCACGGCGAGCGACGTATGCAGCATGCCGCGCAGTCATTGCTGCACGGCAGCAGGACAATGCATTTGACGAGCGTATGACAAAGGCTATTCAGCGTGCTTACTATCAGCAGGCACGGAATCCTTCTGATGATGAAACATTGCTGGAGTTGGCCGTAGAAATCGGTCTGGATAAAGAACGATTTACCGAGGACTTCTACGCACAGCAAACTCAGCAGCAGCTGCAGGATGAAATCAATCGGTCACGTGAACTGTATGCTGAAAGTTTCCCCTCACTTGTTTTGCAACAAGACAGTTCGAATTGGCCGGTGCCCATTGATTACCTTGATAGTGCCCCCATGCTTTCGATGATCGAATCTATATCGTCAGGTTAAAACAGAGCGAGAAATATCTACATAAGAATACGATGAGGTTAAAAAACGTAGCGAAGCAAACTGTTTACCCAAATAGCTATCGAGCTTGCAACGCTACGTCGGTCGTTGACGTTTCACATGTTTATACTAGTGCTTGCGATGCCGGTTACCATACGAAAACCATGCTACGTTATCCTGATGATTATTCCACCAGTAGTGACGTGCATGACGTGACCAGTGACGATGATCGCGCCGCCATGAACGTTTCTTATGTTTGACAAACTTGCTATAGCGATCATTGTGATTATGGACAATATCGTTTTTATGTTGCCAGCGATGGAAACGGCGCAGCTTTTTCTTTATACGCTTCCAATGGCGTCGGTCGTGTTTGTGTGTATCATCATTGTGATGACCGCGATGCGCCTGGTCGTGCTGCTGTGAATGCTTTGCAGCGCGGGTATGCTCATGGTCAGCAATCGCCTGCCCGGGCATAAAAGCAGTCCCGAGTAAGCCTGCAGTGATCAGGGACATAATTCTACGTGGTAATTTCATTGTCGTGCTCCTTTCTAACCAACGTTCATGTGTGAATGTGGTTACAGGCTAACGAAGCCTGGCTGAATGGAGACTGAACGGCTGACGAATATCAGCTGATGATATTTGGTTGAGGAAGTTTCGTATTGCGATCGTTGAGGAAGGCAATGAATTCATGGTTCTTGCTAGGTTTGCAGATATGATAACCCTGTGCGTAGTCACAGCCATAGTTGGCAAGTAACTCGTATGTTTCCTGGTCTTCAATACCTTCCGCGACAACAGCGATTTTTAGATCGTGAGCAAGGTTGATGGTAGATTGGACAATAACCTGATCATCATGGCTATTAAGCAGGTTGATGATAAAGGAACGATCTATTTTCAGTTCATGGACCGTTAACTGTTTTAGGTAGGCGAGTGAAGAATAGCCTGTTCCAAAGTCATCTACCGAAATACGAATTCCCCAGTTTGCAAGCCCATTAATAAGCTCTTTGGATTTTTCGGGGTCGTGCATGATACTGCTCTCAGTGATCTCGAGGGTGAGATTCTCTGGTTTAATATCATATTTACTGAGCAGGAAATGAAGTTGCTGGGGCAGGTTTTCATTAAGCAGGTTTTTCGGTGAAATGTTTATCGCTACTGACATGGCCGAATTGTGTTTACGCCATAGCGCCAGGTTTCTCAAGCTTGTCTTCAGTGCCATTTCGGTTAGCTGGTTAATCATACCGGCTTCTTCAGCAATGGGTATAAAGACATCAGGCGCAATATGGCCAAGCTCAGGGTGTTCCCAGCGTGCCAGCGCTTCTGCGCCAATAACCTCGCCGGTGCGCAGACTAAGCTTGGGCTGGAAGTAAAATTCAAGCTCGGCAGAATCGATGGCATGACGCAGGCCGGATGTCAGGTTTAATTGGTTGAATGAGGTCTCTTCAAAACTGCTATCGTAGAAACTGAATGGTTTCGACATTTGCTTTGCATGGTACATGGCAATATCGGCGTGCCGCAGTAGTTGCTGTGTGGATGTGCCATCATTCGGGCAGAGTACGATGCCATTACTGCCTTGTACGGATAGGCGGTACTCATCAATAACAATATGCGAAATTGAATTGTGCTGAATATTCATCGCAACCAGTTCGGCATTGGCCTTGTCCGCCTCCGGGAGCAGGACTGCAAACTCGTCTCCGCCTAGGCGCGCCAGGATGGAGTTTTTTGGGATAGAGCTACGGATGCGCCTGGCGACTTCGGAAATCACTTTGTCACCAATCGCGAGACCGAGCGTATCATTAATTTCCTTGAATCTATTCAAGTCGATAAGCATGACAGCAAACCGGGTACGGGTTTCCTGGTAGCGTTCCAGGCAATCTTCAATATCATTGTAGATATGGCGTCGGTTAGGTAGATCGGTTAGTTCATCATGCAGCGCCTGGTACTTCATCGCGGCCGTTATCTTTTTGTGGGACTCTAGCAGTTCTTCTTTTTGCTTGATTTCAGTGAGTAATTGCTTCTTTGAATCATTCAGCGCATGCCTCAGGCGTGTCATGACAAGATTAGGGTATTGGTTGAATATCGTGTGTATGACCAGTGCAAATAATAGTGACACGATCAGGACGTAGAAAGTACTTTGCAGGAGTGGCCGAAAACTGGTGTGGGCAGTGATTGTCAGGCGTATATGCTTACCGCTGTGGCTCAAGGGATCAGAGCTATGAATCATCGAGGTCGGTCGCGAACCAATCATGCTGACCAGTCCGGTATCATCATTAACAATATCGAAATGGATAGCCGTGTCATACCAGACCTGTTGTGAAATCATCGTGGCAAGATCGAGAGAAGTTTTCTCGACGCGCTCGTGAGATTGTTCAATCTGTCGAGACAAGGTCGATGATACGTAATGGGTCTGGGCGTTTAGAAGGTGGGCCTCGTAGTTATAGCTGGTCACGAAAAAGCCGAGCGGAAACGCTATTACCAGTAATAGTAATATCAGGTCGTGGGAGGGGAACCCAATAAGCTTTGCAATTCGATCTGACATAGTATGATTTCGAGCTAACCTCGAAGGTTAATAAGCTAGCCTGTAACACCCGCCAGCGATGCGGGTGCGAACTATACTTCTATATATGTATCGACCAGACGACGAAAATATGTAGAAAAAATAGACCTGCGAGAGGAAATGCGTAAGTTATTGAAATAATTGAGTTATTTATTTAGGGCTTTGCTGTAAGTGCTTGATCGGAGAACTGAATTCCTGCCCAGCCGTGGCGCATGAATCCGCGGATATTGGCGTGATCCTCTCCATCAGGGTTACCGAGTACATCTTCACGGTAGTAGTGTCCGAAACAGTGCAGGGTGTGTGGCTCGTCCAGCCCTTGAAGCTGGGCAAAGGCAAACAATTTGCAAGAACCTTCATTCGTTCCTGCGTCGTTGGTGACAGTATCCTCACCAATGCCATTACTGAAACTGACCGGCTGGTAGGTGTAGTAGTGGGCGATGACATCCATGACATCATTGAACTGTACCGTCTCAGGCTGTTGTTCTAGCTGGTTAAGCAATTTGCTAAGGGACATGAGAACTCCGTGGATATCAGATAATGAACTGCGGGGCATAGTACGCGAATCTCAGTGTGATGGCGATGCGCCATAGCTGCTACAATCGCGCCCATGTTGACGTTCCAGAACCTTTCATTACGCCGCGGTATCCGCGAACTGCTCACCGACACGACCTGCTCGATCCACGCGGGTCAACGGGTCGGGATAACCGGCGCAAACGGGGTTGGTAAATCCAGCCTGTTCGCCCTGATACAGGGTGAACAGCAACCGGATGCCGGCGACTTTTCTATTTTGCCCAATAAGGTTATTGCGCATGTCGCACAAGAACTGGTGACAACCCAACAGCTGGCGATCGAATTTGTGATTGATGGTGATAAGGAATTTCGTGATGTTGAGGCGGGGATTCAGGAGGCCGAGCAAGCCGGCCACGGTGAGAAGCTTGCTGAGCTGTATGCGACGCTGGATACGATCCACGGGCACACCACCCGTAGTCGCGCGGGCAGGTTAATGCACGGCCTTGGGTTTCGTGCCAGCCAGGAAAACCTGCCTGTCGCCTCATTTTCTGGCGGTTGGCGTATGCGACTCAACCTTGCCCAGGCCTTGATGTGTCGCTCCGATATCTTGCTGCTTGATGAGCCGACCAACCATCTCGACCTTGATGCCGTGATTTGGCTGGAAGACTGGTTACGCAGTTATGAGGGTACGCTACTTCTTATATCGCATGACCGTGACTTCCTCGACCAGGTTGTGACACACATTGGTCATATTGAGCAGGCAAACCTGACACTTCAAACCGGTAATTATTCAGCATTTGAAACCAGGCGGGCCGAGCAGTTGTCTCACCAACAGGCCGCGCATGCAAAGCAACAACGCGAGATTGCCCACATGCAGCGTTTTGTTGATCGCTTTCGTGCCAAGGCGACCAAGGCTCGCCAGGCGCAAAGTCGCATCAAGGCGCTCGAGCGCATGACACAAATTAGTGCAGCACACATTGATTCGCCGTTTAACTTTCATTTCCGCGACCCTGATGAATTACCCAACCCGTTATTGAAACTTGACGACGTCAGTATTGGCTATAGTGATACACCGATCATCGAAAAAGTTAAATTGACCATCTCGGCCGGCGACCGCATTGGACTACTGGGGCATAACGGCGCAGGTAAGTCGACGTTGATCAAATTTCTCGCTGGTGAACTTAAGTCCCTGTCCGGCAAGTGCAGTGTCGCTAACGCGATCAATATTGGCTATTTCGCACAGCATCAGCTTGAACAACTCGACCCCGAGGCGAGTCCTTTATTGCACCTGCAGCGGATCGATAAACAGGCCGACGAACAAAGTCTACGAAATTACCTCGGTGGCTTTGCCTTTCATGGCGATCGGACAACCGAGCCCGTGGCGCCTTTATCCGGTGGTGAAAAAGCACGCCTGGTATTGGCCTTGCTCGTCTACCAGAAACCCAATCTATTGTTACTTGATGAACCCACCAACCACCTTGACCTTGAGATGCGTTATGCCCTGACTACCGCATTGCAGGAGTTCGAAGGCGCAATGGTGATCGTGTCGCATGATCGGCACTTGCTGCGTACGGTGGCAGACACTTTACTACTGGTGGCAGAGGGGGCAGTCGAGCCATTTGATGGGGACCTTGATGAATATCGCCAGTGGCTCAGGCAACAAAACAAGAATGAAACACGCACAGCCACTATTACAGGACCCGATCAATCTAAAACGGTTTCGAATAAAAAACAGCAACGCCAGGATGCAGCTGAGCAGCGCAAGAAAACCCAGACTCAGCGCAACAAGCTCAAGCAACTCGAGAAACAGCTCGATACGTTGACCCGCGATAATGAAACAATCGAAACACAACTTGCCGATAACACGTTGTATGAAGCGTCCAACAAGGACAAGCTGAAGACCTTGCTTGAGCAACAGTCTAAAGTGAAATCAGAGCTGGAGTCAGTTGAAGAACAGTGGTTGGAGGCCAGTGAAATGTTAGACGCTGCGCAATCATGAAGTGTTCACCACGGGGCATAATAGTGTCTATGCCCCGTGATGGGTAAGGTTTTTAATACAAGGGTTTAAAGGTTTTCAGCATTGCCATCGGCAAAGCGTTTATAGGATATAACGTGAATACGCCGGCCATTTGGTTTTACCTTTATACGTTTGTAGGTATCACCGTCTTTTTCAATAAACATGCAGCGCTCTTTTCTGGGTTCGCCTGAGTATGGATCATTGAAGCGTATACAGTGGCTGCCATCTGCCTGAATATGCCATTTGCCGATATATTTTTCTTCATTGCGGGCGCTGATGATTTTGCCATCAGGTGAAAAGTAGGTTGTTATATCGAAGTCCTTTTTTTCATGGTAGGCATAAACAGTTTTATCCGATATAAGCGCATTAACTTGATCGCCATTGAGCTGTTCAGCATAGGCTGAACCACTGGTTAACAATGTAGCGCATAGAACTGATGTCAGGAAGCCAGGTGATTTTTGTTTAGTGTGCATATTCCCTCCTTATCCCGTTAATGTTCGTGTCAATAAACGGTTTTGAATTTACGCTCCATTACGGAGCAACTCAAGCAAAAAGTAGGGTTAATGGTTGTGAATACTCGCTGATTTCAAGTATTCTTCGCGTTTCAGTTTTTGTCCTACCCGGGAGTCTTATTTCGATGTCCATGTTTCGCGCGATTATTGCTTTATTAGCGGTATCATTGCTCAGTGCCTGTGTGGCAATCAGTACAGCTAATATGTCTGAAGTTGATACCTTATCTAAAGACGAAGGTGTTATTCTCGTTCGTACACAAGGCACTAATCTTGAACTGGTTGGTCAGATTTTGGTTCACGACAAGGATGATACGGGTATTGGCCTTCCGCTTGGGCGAATCGGGGTGTCGAAGGAATCGCAACTCATCATGATCAAAGTGGCTGCGAAAGAGAATACTTATCTTTCCAGCTTTGCATCCTATGGAGGTAAGGCCTGGTTTAGTAAAGATGATTTTAATTTCAGCGTTGAACCAGGAACCGTCACCTACATTGGTGATATTACCGCTCACGAAAAATTCAGATCGGTCACCATTGTGATTGAAGACAAGGAAGACTCAACAGTTGCCCAGGCAAACAAGGCCGCACCCTGGTTATTCTCGAAATATCGCTACAGGAAGGCCATTGCAGCGAAGAAGTAATCACATTTTAACAAGTGACGGTAAGCATAAGCCGTTACGTTTACAGGAACATTTGTATGAAATTTATCGATAAGATCCCAATGCACATTATAATTGTAATGTGCCTGACACTTGGCCTTGCCCCGTTTGCACCCGAGCCGCATATTTGGGAAAAGCTCAAGATGCTGGCTGATGGTAGCCTGGCGAGACCCATCGATATTTTTGACCTGTTCATGCACGGTACGCCGTGGTTGGTGCTGGTGGTGAAATTGGTACGTAGCAATATGCGGCAGGGCAAAGTGGTATAAACACTTAAGACACGAGGGCAATGATGCGTTTGTGGACAAGCTTAATCGTTTTAGTCGGTATATGTGTTCCTGCTGCTTTCGTCACGGCGGGAACAGATCCTTTGCGTTATGAAGAGCAGCGCCTTATCTTTGCAGGACAGCATGTGCGGGTACGTTTGCCTGAAGGCATGCAGCTGGAGTTATTGACGGATGATCTTGATAGCCCCCGCCTGATCACATTTACGGATAACGGTGATCTGTTCATGGGATCGCGTAGCGGTCACATCTACCGGGTTCGGCCACCCTATACAAAACCCGAAGTTATCCTGAGCATGAGTGGCTACCCGCATAACGTCGCCTTTCGCGATGACGAGATCCTGATTGCCGAAACGGGGGGGCTGTACCGCGCACCCTACCGACCCGGCCAGTCAGAGGTTCCCGAAGAATCGGTCAGCCTGCTGGCTGCCTTGCCCGGTGGTAGCGGTCACAACAGCCGTACCGTTGCAGTTGGGCCAGACAAGCGTGTCTATGTGTCGCTCGGTATAACCGGAAACTGTAGTGATGAGTACCTCGATGACAGTTACCCCTTCGTAGATCGCCGCGGTGGGGTATTCGTGCTCGACGAATCAGGCCGCACGCCGCGATGGAAGTCGTATGCCTCGGGGCTACGAAACCCGGTGGGGTTCGACTGGCATCCGCAAACGAGGGTTATGTATGCGAGCAATAATGGCCCGGACCACCAGGGCTTTGAGTTGCCGCCAGAATATTTTGCTCGTCTTGAACAGGGTTCGTTCCAGGGCATGCCGTGGTTCCAGTTTGATGGTCAATCCCTGAAACGCGACCCGTGTATTAAATCCACACCACCACGTCCAGTCGAGCACGTCAGCCAGCCAGTGGCAACATTTCCGGCACGCAATGCCCCGATGGGGGTAAGTTTTGTACCAAACAGTGAACTGGATAAACGTTTGCAACATGATGCCATTGTGGCCCTGAAAGGGTCATGGGGAACCCAACCGGATGGCGGGGCATTTGGCGATCCGGCAAGTCGACGCGAACCGATGCTGGTTAGTGTCCGGTTTAATCAGGGCAAGGCCGTCCGTGTCGATCCCCTGCTGACCGGTTTTCAATATAAAAGTGGCCGTCGCTGGGCACGTCCGGTCGGCGTGGCCTTCGGTCCGGATGGGGCACTGTATTTCAGTAGTGACAGTGGGATTAATGGCCTGTTTCGGCTGAAAAAACGTTAAAATCAGCAACATGAGTCATTTTTTTGGCTGACTGGGGAGCCTGTTGTGGTACCCTATGCGCCACAAAATGAGGCATATTTCTGGCCTTAATGGTTTGCGGAGAATGATGTGACAGATACAGCAGTAGATTTAACCAGTAAGCATTCCTTTAGCAAGGAAGAATTAATTGAGTGTGGGCACGGCACCCTGTTTGGTGAGGGTAATGCACAACTGCCGCTGCCACCGATGCTGATGTTTGACCGCATCACCCATATCAGTGATGAGGGCGGTGCACATGGCAAAGGCGAGATCATTGCTGAGCTGGATATTACGCCTGACTTATGGTTTTTTGGCTGTCATTTCGAGGGCGATCCTGTCATGCCCGGTTGTCTTGGACTTGATTCCATGTGGCAGCTGATCGGGTTTTTCCTCGGTTGGAAAGGGGGGCCTGGACGTGGTCGTGCCCTGGCCGCTGGCGAGGTAAAATTTACCGGGCAGGTAACACCGAAAAACAAAAAGGTCACGTACCGTATCGACTTGAAGCGTGTCATTATGCGCAAGTTGATTATGGGTATCGCGGATGCCAGTATGGAAGTGGATGGCAAAGAAATTTATACGGCAAAGGACCTGAGGGTAGGCCTGTTTACTTCGACTGAAGAATTCTAAGAGAGATTTTGCATGAGACGTGTAGTCATCACCGGTTTGGGCATTGTTTCCAGTATTGGTAATAACGCTGAAGAAGTCACCGAGTCCTTACGTGAAGGACGTTCCGGTATCGAGTTTTCCCAGGAATACGCTGACCTCGGTTTTCGCAGCCATGTGCATGCGCCGGTGCGTATTGATACTAAAGAACATATCAATCGCAAGGCATTACGCTTCATGGGCGATGCCGCTGCCTTTAATTACATCGCGATGGCACAGGCGATAGAAGACGCAGGTTTGCCGGAGGACGTCGTTTCAAATCCGCGCACAGGTATCATCGTCGGTTCGGGTGGTGGTTCCAATGAAAACATTGTGGCCGCAACCGATGCACTGCGTGAAAAGGGTTTGAAAAAGATTGGCCCCTACATGGTCACGCGTACCATGGGCAGTACCACATCGGCTTGCCTGTCGACCGAGTTTAAGATCAAGGGCGTTAACTATTCCATTAGTTCAGCGTGTGCGACCAGTGCACACTGTATCGGTAATGCAATGGAACAGATCCAGCTCGGCAAGCAGGATGTCATGTTTGCTGGTGGTGGCGAAGAATTGCACTGGAGCATGACCGACCTGTTTGATGCGATGGGCGCCCTGTCATCTAAATACAATGATGCACCCGAGACCGCTTCGCGGCCGTACGATGTCAACCGTGACGGGTTTGTTATTGCCGGCGGTGGTGGTTGTGTCGTGCTTGAAGAGCTCGAACATGCGAAGGCACGTGGTGCCAAGATCTACGCCGAGATTACCGGTTACGGCGCGACATCAGATGGTTACAATATGGTGGCACCGTCAGGTGAAGGCGCCGTGCGTTGTATGCAACAGGCAATGGCCACGGTCGATGGTGATGTCGATTACATTAATGCCCACGGCACCAGTACACCCGCGGGTGATCTGAAAGAACTCGAAGCCGTTAAGGCAGTCTTTGGCGACAATGTGCCGCCTATCAATTCAACCAAATCACTGACCGGTCACGCACTCGGCGCGGCAGGCGTTAATGAGGCCATCTATACGCTGTTAATGCAGCAGGAAGGTTTCATCAGTGCGACGGCCAATGTTGTAGAGCTGGAGCCTGAAGCTGAAGGTGTACCGATTGTGCGTGAGCGCATGGATGACGTCACACTCGATACCGTGATGTCAAACAGTTTTGGTTTCGGTGGCACCAATGCCACGCTCATCTTCAGTCGACTCAAGGACTGACATTTCTTCGCTTGCTTCACCCTGTGTCAGGAATTGTTGTCTTGATGGCAACGATATCTGCATGGGGTGTTTTCGTCATGTCGACGAAATCTGCCAGTGGGGCAGTGCCAGCGATGAACAAAAGCGCGAGATATTAGCGAACGCGGCGCACCGTAAAGACCCTATGAAGAACAACTCACCGATATAGCCTGAGCCCAATCCGGTGGCGGGTTGGCATAGTGTTCATTGTCGGGTTGCTCGTCGAAAGGTCGGCGTAGCAGTGCCAGCAGCGTATCCACTTCCGAGTAATCCTTATCGTCCTGCGCTTTACGTATCGCCGTCTCCGCCATGTAGTTACGCAAGATAAATTTTGGGTTCACCGTGTTCATCGTCGCGGCACGCTCAGCATCTGTGACCGGCTCTTCGGCAAGGCGCCTGGCATAACGTGCGCCCCAGTCATCAAACTGTTCACGATGAATAAACAGGTCGCGCAGCGTGTGGTTGGCCGCATCAGGCCCTGTTGAGAAACCGGATAAGGCGCGGAACAGGTTTGTGTAATCAACCTTATCTTTCGACATCAGGTCGAGTAATGTCTGCAACAAGTCCTGATCACCGTCGAGTTGCAGGGTCAGCCCCAGCTTGGCGCGCATCTGTTTTGAAAATGCCTCAACATAGGCTTGTTGATACATGTCTAACTCAGCACGGGCAAGGTTTGCCGCGTGCTCCGTATCGTCACTGAAAAGGGGCAACAAGGCCTGCGCAAGGCAGCTCAGGTTAAACAGGCCAATATTGGGTTGTTGATCAAACGCGTAGCGGCCATGGTGATCTGAATGGTTACATATATAGCCAGGGTCGTAGCCATCCATGAACCCATAGGGCCCATAATCGATGGTAATACCCAGGATCGACATATTGTCACTGTTCATGACGCCGTGTGAGAAACCGACCGCCTGCCAACGGGCCAACAACACAGCAGTGCGTTGGATCACGGTGCGCAGAAGTTTTATGTAACGGTCATCGTCATCGACCAGTTCCGGGTAGCTCGTGGCGATGACGTAGTCGGCAAGTGTCTTGATGTGATCAAAGCG
>Ga0316207_10001577_pt1 | contig 27165 bp, 29 predicted proteins | sample 6weekpyrite_MG_FD_204943 | JGI IMG/M metagenome (GOLD analysis project Ga0316207, IMG submission 204943) | Microbial mat bacterial communities from mineral coupon in-situ incubated in ocean water Damariscotta River, Maine, United States -... | ecosystem: Environmental > Aquatic > Marine >... | reverse complement strand
GCATTCTACTAACTACACGGGTAATAGCTGGTGTTAATAGTAAAGCTCGTTCTCTGTCGCTGTCGTTGATGATAGCTTGTATTGCCTCTTCAGATACAATAGCTCGTAGCATAGGAAGCAATGTGTGATGCTGTTCTACACACATCTTTGTTATTTTCCAGACGTATGTCTGACGAGCTGTGTTAGCTAACCAGAAATTACCTAGTGTTCTATACTCCCCTCCATACTCTTTGAAGCGAATACAACCCGCCTTGCCGTATAACAAGCGGCGATGTCTATCGTTATCTGTAATAACAGACCACAGCCCTAACGTAGCATCCAAGCACTTCGCAATGTTAATTGTCGTAGACACCGAGGGATTATCGTAGGAATAATGTATGTGTCCCGCCGCTGTTCGTAGCACTGTCTTAGCGTTGGGTGTGGGGTTATTCTTGTTTGAATAGATGTTGTAATCTGCTGTACAGCCCAGCTTCATAGCGTCAGCAGGATAGGAGAGCAGTTGTTGCTTAGTGTAATGATGGGAGCTTTTACACACAAGCTCATAGCCTTCTAGCTTCTCTCCCAATTGAACACGAACACTACTAATCTTTGTCAGCCACTCATCCAACGTAGCGCATGGATCTGTTGCCATCTCTGCAAGAACATTATCCTCTTGCAAATTACCATTCTCTACTAAGAGCGGGGCATTCTTACTGCCCCCAATCAGACCAATAGCACTACCAATCTCCCCTCTGTGTGACACAAAGAATTCACAATCTGTACCCATTTTTTTAAATACACTCATTTGTCGTGTCCTCACCAGTCTTCGTCAGCAGTAGGATGGTCGTTGCCATAAACATCTGCGTCGTCTAGCACTTTCACCGTCTCCTTGTGTGTGTGCCCATCTCTGTAGGTAGAGGCTACATATGCCTCGTATTTAGCAGGAAGCTCAGGAGCTGTCATCCATTTCCATCCCTTCTCTATTTCCCAGACACGTATTTCAAACTTGTCTCCTTCCCAGCCATTAACTTCTACAACATGGCTGTCCGCACAAATCTCGTCTAACACTGCACGTAAATGCTTAGCACTGCCGCTCTCAAAGTTGTGTGCGCTATCTGTTAATACAAATTTCCAGCGATAGCCTTCTGGCTTTCGTTCTGCTGAACGTTGTCTAAGTAGATAGTGCATAAACACATGAGCAGCTTTGATGTCTGTACAATAGTAGTGGCCCACACTAATAGTAGAACAATCTCCCATTGTATTTATAAGCTTAGCGCTGCAATTACTGATGTGATACTTACCAAAGTCTGCCCTTACTTTCACTTCTGTAGGGGTTGTATATTCAAACATCCTCTTTCTCCTTTTCTTTGTGTGCATCTTTGTCTGCTAAATGCGCATTCAATTTCTTCTGTAGACGCCTAACACCACGAGCTAGGAACATAAGACCAACACTGCCTCCTACAACACTCGTAACTACAGGAGCCCATAAGAATACATCCAACACTATTCCAAGACCCACTAGAGCTGCTATAGCCATCAAATTACCTACTAATAAGGGCCCCTTATATTTAGAGACATAATATGTTACATATTTAATACGAGATTTACGGTAGTAGTGAGTGCCGTGGGGCGTTGTGTGTTTTTCCCAGAGTTCCTTGTCATCGCAGGAATGCAACATACTCTGAGTATAAGACTTGTAATAATCTACTTTCTTCTCTTCTTTGCAGAGAGCTTCTTTGAGAGAGAGGTCTTCGATAAACGCCCAAAGAGAGCCCCCAATAAGATAAGACACATAGCCGATAAGGCTAGCGAGACATAATGCCACACAAGTAGTAAGCATACCAACAGTGTTAGAATGGGCAAAGCCTTCAGCAATCCAATTAAAAATAGTTTCCACAATGTTATTCTCCCTTACTGGTGTGAGCGGAAAGGTCTGCCATGTGCAATGATAGCTTGTTCTTTAGCCTCACAACAGCTCGGACGAGACGTAGCGTGGTATATGTACTAGCTATTAATACAGGTAGCCATATAGCTTCTGCTAATAAAAAGAATAGGGTAGGTAACACCATAACACTAGACACAACAAGGGCTGCTAGCATCATCATCGAAGAAAGAAAAATAATAAAACCCCGCTCAACCTCCCAACTAAAATCAAAGTGTATAAACAGCTTCGATGTCTTGTTATAGTCCTCATCGTCTGTTACATAATCAAACGATAGAGCAACAACAACACACATAGCCCATAAGGCTAGGAGTCCTCCAGCCACAAAGAGGCCAACAGGAAGCCATGCATCCATAGTGCCAGCAGCTAGGGCCTTTGTTATTAATAAAAAGAAATTTTCCATGTTGTTCTCCTAGGTTAAAATGCTTGTTCTCGTAACATGGCAGGCAATTCTCCCATGTCATTAATAAAAGATTGTGCTTCTTTCTTTGTGTAGAAGCATCCAATCATTACGTTGTTATGTACAACATGCCAGAATGTCTTAGCTGGGCTTCTGATTATAGTCATTACATTCTCCTAGCCAAATACACTGGCTGTTATTTGTTTCATAGATGTATAGGCTGGAGTCATTGCATAATCACTAAACAGCAACAACACCAAGCCTATAATGAGTGGTATCCCTTTCGGAATGATAGCTTGTTCTTGCGAACAAATAGCTTGTTCTTTCCTCATAAAAACCTATGGCTTACTTCACCACTAAGGTCTTTGATTATATCAATGTCAGAAAAAGTAGCACTATAAGCAGGATTTAACACCACTTCCTTATTCAAGTGTATACGAGAATGCACTACTAAGTTCTTACTATCTCCTTTCTTTCTAATGGTTAAATATATCCAAGCAGGCAGAGGTTGTGCTTCCATCCTATAGCCCCGCTCTTCGGGGTAGTCCACGCGGCGGTAGAGATGTTTGTATTTCATGCAAACGCACTCAACAATCTCTTGCTCTCTTCGCATAGCTCATGCTCTTTAGCATGTTTCTTTAGCTTAGCTACAAGCGATAGAACAGCCGCCTTCTCATTCCATACACTAGGCTCTTTATCTTCTTTCATATAGAAGGGAGCTTTGTTAGCATCCATTACAATTGCTATTTTCTCCCAGCTATTAACATCTAGCTTCTTACCTTTATACCCACCAGTGCCGTTGTTAGCCTTACTATCCCATTTCAACATACCTTTCGTATGTTTGCTAATAAAGAATTTCAATGCATTACCTCTGCCCGATTTAGGCATAGCTTTAACAAGCTCTGTAAGAATGGTGTTATCTCCACATTGTAGCCAATGTGCAATACCAGACACAGCAACGTCATGTATACGTTGATCTAGCTTAACACCAGCTTTAGAAATTAGTGTTGTTGTTTCTTTACATTTCTTTAATGTTAATACGTTCATATCATTCACCTTTAATTAGCTGTCAATGGTTTAAGTGTTCTTACTGTCTTACTCACGGTAATTACGTGAGCTACTTCAGGTTTTTGCTTTGCTTTGAGCTTACAAGATTTGTTTATCCTTGCTAGCCTTCTATTACTTCGAGTCATAATAATACACCTTAAGAAAAGAATATTATTAAAGCAGTGATATTCACCGACATCATTTATGATGGCCTACACGGCTGGTTATGCGCCTCACTGGGGGCGCGTTCCTATTTCCCCTAAATAACTAGGGACGCTAGAACAAACGATCGGCAATTTCATAAGCGGTTAGCCTTGGCCCGCATGCACTCACTGGGATTCAATAGAAAGCCTTTAATATGTCACGTATGCGACACGTTAACACCTTCACCTCCCGCGCTGGTTGCTTAGCGCTTGGCTCCCTTGCATGACAATAGCCACACAAGCAAACACAAAAGAGAAACACTTTCCCTTAACAGATGTGACTAATTATAATCACATCTATTTAAGAGTCAAGCTCTATTTAAATTATTTATGGTAGCTTACCAGTGTAAGCAGCTACGTTGATGATAGCTTGTATATATGCCTCAAATGCTAAAGGCAATATAACAGCCCCCAAAGCAAACAAAGCAACACCAACTACTTTACTCATAACACTCTCCAAATCTTGCAAGGCCTCATGCCTTGTCGATGTGTAAATAATACAACATACAAGAATAAATGCAAAGAACATTTAGTTATATTAAACACAATGCTTATAACACACACATTAAACACAATTGCATAGAAAGGAACGCGTGCGCGCATCTAACATATAATAATAACAATGTAAACAATTAATTTAATTATATTGCCATGCAATAGCCATGCCATTCAACGAACGCTAGTGAGGAATACTAAGGCTAGGCTTTAATACAAAAGCCCCTGAGAAGGGCTTATATTAGCTCTAACAGCAACTGGTTATATATACAGCTAAATACATTACACAATGTTAATGTATGTATTCACAACATGAATATGTTATGTCCTTGATATCTATAATAGTTATAGTGGGGGAGTGTTAGTAATTGTATTACAAATAAATATTATTATCATTACTACATGAGAATCATTATCATTTAGATTAATATTAGTGGGGGAGAGTAGTTTACAAATAAGAATGATTATTATTTAAGCTGTAGCTAATATAATGAAGGGGTAGAAGGGGGGAAGGGGGTAGAGGTTTTCTTATGCATTGAAGCTTAAAAATATCTCCGGAAAATTCTGGGAGTTGGAAAGAATATAAACAGCAGCTCTGGCTGCTGGTGTTTTATACGGGGATAGTGTATATATGTATGTATATTCCCACCACAGAGCTAACATATTAGACAGCTCTCCCTAAGGGGAGATGGATAGATTGGATAGTTGTTAGCTCTTTTCCCTCCCATCGTTATGACGATGTTAGCTCCTTATCTTGGGTAATGTAACAAGTATGTATTATTTTTGTAAAGAATTGTAACCATAGCTTTCTTTTTTTAGGGTTTCAGTGTATAATATACCTATCGGCTCCCCTTGGAGGGGGGAGATAAAGAGGGGGGAGGCAATACAGAGAATGTCCTTAAGACATTCGATGTATACATAATATAAGAGGTGTCTTAAACACCTCTATTAATTTAATCAGTCTGTCCTTAAGACAGACAGATAATACAATATAGCAAGCTTGCCTTAAAGCAAGGCTTGCTTATTAAACACTAAAGCAATGCTTTCCCTGCATTGCTTATATATTAATAACAAATGCATCCATGCATTTGTATACAATGGGCTATACAAGCCCATACACATACACCGTACAAAAAAGACATACGTCTTGTGAACAAGACACATATACACGCATAGACAGCTTTGCTGTTATGCATAACATTTGCATAAAGGAACATAGTGACGTATGGAAGAGATAAAAAAAGAAAGAGATAAGTGGAGAGGATTTGGTAACAAATTCTTGACAGAAGGATTGTTCTTAGAGCATTGTAATGACAGAGATGCTGTGTTGTACACAACGTCTACGTCTGATAAACGATATCATGGACGTTACGTCCCTTCCTTGCATAAACTATATGTAGAGCTTGAAGATGTAAGCGAATGGGAATTCGCCAATATGTATTTTGCTAACTACGAGCATTGGCTGCTCGTTAAGAGCAAGCCTTTCTTCCAAGAGTATTATGCAGCTATGGTGAAAGAGCTTAATGCTAAGCTTCGTGGAAAGAGTATTAAGAACATGCTTGCACAGCTTGAAGAGGGCACAGCTTCACAGGCAACACTCAAGTATTTAGCAGATAATGATTATATAAGTAAAGCTAATGTAGGCAGGCCTAAGAAGAAGAAACAAGAAGACAAGGCTAAGCTTAGTGTTGTGAATAGCGATCTAGCTAGAATTAAACGATAATATATGAATAGCCAAATAGAAGAAATAAGAGAGCTAGCTGAGGCTGACTTACTGACGTTCGCTCGTCTTGTACATCCCGAGAGGGAGTATGGGGAGTTACACGAGAATGTCTTTAAATGGCTCCAAGAAGGGAATACGCCCAATCAATTATTGTTGCTCCCACGAGCACACATGAAGAGTCATTGTATAGAAGTTTGGGCGGCTTGGTGGGTGACTAAGCATCCTGAAACCTCTATTCTATATGTATCAGCTACAACAACGCTGGCGGAAGCACAGCTTTATGCAATTAAGAATACATTAACGTCTCCTATATATAGACGTTATTGGCCAGAGATGGTGAATGAGGATGAGGGGAAGAGAGAGAAGTGGAGCACAGGTGCTATCTCTGTAGACCATCCCAGACGTAAAGAAGAAGGCATACGAGACTTCACTGTGTTTGCCGCAGGCCTTAGTACAAACACTACAGGGCTACATGCAGAGGTTGTTGTTAGTGATGATGTTGTTGTGCCTGACAATGCGTACACAGAAGAGGGCAGACGTAAGTGTGCTGCTGCTATGTCACAGATGGCCTCCATCCTAAACACTGGTGGTGTTGTAAAGGCTTGTGGTACTCGCTACCATCCAGCAGATCAATACAGTATTTGGAAGGAACAAGTAGTTCCTATATATGATGAAGAGACAGATGTTCCTATAGGAGAAGAGCCTATATGGGATATTATGGAAGAGGTGGTGGAAGTAGATGGTAGATTTCTTTGGCCGCGTACGGCAAGAGCTGACGGAAAGCTTTTTGGTTTTAATCGGAAAGAGCTTGCTCGCATTTCAGCAATGTATTCGGATAGGACACAGTTCTATGCACAATACTATAATGATCCAAACGATCCTGAAAGTGCTAGACTCGATAATAGCCGCTTTCAATACTATGATAAGAAGCATTTACAGCAAAGAGCAGGTAAGTGGTATTTTAAAGACGACAAGCTAAACGTATATGCTGCAATAGATTTTGCATTCTCTTTGAATGTCAAAGCTGATTATTCAGCTATTGTAGTGGTAGGTGTTAGCGCTGCTAACGATATTTATGTATTAGATATAGATAGATTTAGGACAGATAAGATAAATGATTATTACACGCACATTCAAGATGTGCATCAGAAGTGGGACTTCAGGCTGTTACGTGCTGAAGTGACGGTGGCACAGGCTGTTATTGTTAGGGATTTAAAGGACAGATTTAAACAGAACGGAAGCATTCTGAAGATAGATGAACATCGTCCTAACAGACATCAGGGTAGTAAGGAGGAGCGTGTTGCCGCAGCATTGGAACCTCGATACGATAATTTACAAGTGTGGCATTACAAGGGTGGGTATATTCCTGCATTAGAAGAGGAGCTTATACAAGCTCGCCCTAGACATGATGACATTAAAGATTGCTTAGCCTCCGTAGTGGAGATAGCTAAGGCACCTAAACAGAAAATAGAAAGAGATAATGTTGCTATGAACACACAACTCACACACAGTCGCTTCGGAGGTATTGTCTACAAATGAGTGTATTAGAGGTAGTTGAAAGAGCTTTACAACAAGATACTCTAGCCTCCTTCATCGTCGAGCAGTGGGATGAGAAGAAAGGACAACGAGCAGCATGGGAAGCCGAGAAGCGAGAATTGCGAAACTACATCTTCGCAACAGACACATCCAAAACAAACGGAAACACCCTCCCCTGGAGGAACTCGACAACGCTTCCTAAGATTTGTCAAATACGTGACAATCTACACGCTAATTATATTAGTGCGCTTTTTCCTAATGATGATTGGATGAAGTGGGAAGGGTATACACTAGAGGATGAGACAAAGGAAAAGCAGGATGCCATACAGGCGTACATGTCTAACAAAGTACGAGAAGATGACATGCGTAGCGTCATTAGTAAGCTTGTCTACGACTACATCGATTATGGTGTGGCCCAAGGAGATGTCATCTGGGTTAATGAGAGTAAAGAGGATGTAGAGACAGGTGAGATAGTGCCTGGCTACATAGGCCCTAGAGCTGTCAGGCTCAGCCCTCTAGATGTAGTTTTTGATCCCACAGCTCTGTCCTTTGAGGACAGTTGGAAGATTACACGTACAATCAAACATCTAGGAACCCTAGAGCTTGAGTATGGGAATACAGGTGATGAGTATATTAAGAAGGCTCTTGACAGAGCTAAGGAGACACGCTCCCATCTTAAGAGCATTACTCGTGATGACTTCGACAAAGCTGGGGCTTTCTCTGTTGATGGCTTTGGTGATTATTACACTTATCTAGGTAGTGGTTATGTAGAGATCTTAGAGTTTGAAGGTACAATGCATGATCCTGATAGTGGTGAGTTGTTAAACGATTATATTATAACTATTATTGATAGAACTACATTGCTTCGTAAAGAGCCTATTCCAGCATGGAAACGTAATGGCTATAAAGTGATGACTAGCTGGCGTAAGCGGCCAGACAATCTATATGGCATGGGCCCTCTAGATAATCTAGTAGGGATGCAATATAGGCTAGATCATCTACAGAATGCCACAGCGGATGCTCGTGACTTGACAATTATGCCTCCCCTTCTAGTGAAGGGAGAGCTACAAGAGGCTGCTGATTGGGGCCCCTTTGCCCGCTTCCAGTTAGATGAAGATGGGGACATACGTCCTCTGTTCACAGGAGCTAACATACAAGCCATGGAAGCAGAGATTGCTTTCCTGATGAATATGATGGAAGAGATGGCTGGTGCTCCTAAGCAGGCTATGGGGATACGTACCCCGGGAGAGAAGACAGCCTTCGAGGTTAGTAGTCTAGAGAATGCTGCTGGTAGGATATTCCAAGAGAAGACAACACAATTTGAAATAGAATTGTTAGAGCCTCTCTTAAACAATATGCTAGAAACTTCTGTACGTAATATGCAAGGTGCTGATGTTGTCCGTGTGATGGATGATGATTTAGGTGTTGCTGATTTCTTAGAAATAACTAAGGAAGATATTACAGCAGCAGGCAAGCTACGCCCTATAGGCGCTAGACATTTTGCGCAACAAGCACAGCTTATGCAGAACATTGTTTCTCTGTCTAATACACAATTGTGGCCACAAGTTAGCCAGCACTTGAGCAGCAAAGGCTTAGCTAAGCTAACAGAAGACCTCTTAAACCTACGAAGGTTTGAGCTGTATGGAGATAATATAGCTTTGATGGAACAGATAGAGACACAGCGTCTGGCCCAGACAGCACAAGAGAATCTAGAAGTGGAGCAAGCCACTCCTATTGAAGGAGAAGAGGATGAAGCCCCGTTGGTCTAGAAACCTAAATGATGCAGAGACAGCCATTATGAAAAAGGAATGGCTATCTTCTGTTTCTGTAAGAGAGCGCCTTATGGCTATGTTGGAAGAAGACATAGATAAGAGCTTGAGTGAGATGAGGGATGTTGTTAAGAACGGCAGTGTCCAACATCTGACAGAGTATTATGCTGAAGAGTTTGCTCGACAGCGTACACTACAAGAAGTTATTAATTTAATTAAATAGGAATATAATATGTCAACTACCCTTTTTGAACCACAAGAAGGCTCTCAACAGAATTCAAATAATGCTGAGCCTACCCAGAACCAGCAGACTCCCCAAGCTCAGGAGCCTAATGTGAGCCAGACCCCAGCAGCCCCAGACTTGTTTGCAGACCAGCTTTCAAGTATTAAGGATGCAGAGGGTCGTCAGAAATACGCAGATGTTAGCGCAGCGCTAGGAAGTATTCCTCATGCACAAGGGCACATATCAAACTTGGAAGGCCAAGTAGCTCAGTTGCAAGAGGAGCTAAACAAGCGTCAAGGCATGGAGCAAGTGTTAGAGCGTATTCAGCAGCAGAATGAAACAAGTACAGAACAACCGTCTGTAGAAGGTTTAGATGCCGCTCAAATTGGTGAATTGTTTAATCAATTCTCCTCTCAAAGGGAACAAGCCCAACAAGCTTTAGATAACGAAATTGCATTCAGCAACACTCTGAAAGAACAATATGGAGATAAGGCACAAGAGGTAGTGGCAAATAAAGCCAACGAACTTGGCATCTCTGTGGGGTTTTTACAGGGCGTTGTGCAGAAGAGTCCTAAAGCAGCATTAGCTTATTTTACTTCTGGAACACCGCAGGTTACACAGCCTACAGTTCCTAGTAATAATGTCAACGCTCTAACGCCTCCGGCTACGCCAGATGCTGTAGCAGAAGCTAAGGCTAAATTGTTTGGCCAACGTAATACATTAATTGATAAGTGGCGACAAGCTGCGTCTAACTAAAACTAATAAAGGAAATAAATTATGTCACAAATTGCAGGTACTCCTGGTGGCGGTGCTGCGGTAGGCAACTCAGATGCTTTTATCGAGGCCCAACAATATTCTGATTTCATCTTAACAAATCTACATGATGGGATGCTACCAACTTCCCTATATCGCAATGTCTCAGATTTTGAATCTGGCACAGTGTTGAATATTAAAACAGTTGGTACTGTAACTCTACAAGAGATTACAGAAAACGAGGATTTGACGTACAATCCAATTGATTCTGGTACAGTACAGCTACAAATCTCTGATTATGTTGGTGCTGCGTGGTATATTACAGATATCCTACGACAAGACGGCTCTCAGGTAGAGGTGTTGCACTCTCAACATGCGTCTGAGTCTACTCGTGCTATCCAAGAGAACTTCGAAACTCGTTTCCTAGCCACTCTTAATGCTGCACAGACTGATTCTGATCCTAATAACATCAATGGCTTCAGCCATCGTTTCTTGGCAACGGGTACTAATGCTACATTGTCTGAGAATGACTTGGTAGACATGCGTCTTGCTTTTGATAAGGCTAACGCGCCTGTAGGCGGTCGTATTGCTATTGTTGATCCTGTATCAGCAGCAGCATTCAGTAAGCGTGCTCTATTGACGTCTAACCTAGATGCAGCTTCTCCTCTAACACAAACTCTAGTTAAGGATGGTTTCCACAAGGAACACCAGTTTGTTACAGAGATTTATGGTTGGAGTATTTGGACATCAAACCGTTTGCCTACCCTAGCTGGTGGTGCAAGTGTTGATGGTACAGACAACGCTCCTGCCGAAGGCGGTAGTGCTAACGTCTTTATGGCTGTTGGTGATGATCAGGTTAAACCAGGTATGGTTGCTTGGAGACAAGAACCTAAAGTAGAGACAGGGCGTAATCGCTCTAAGAAGCGTGATGAGTTTGATACCACTGCTCGTTGGGGTGTGGGTGTTCAGCGCCTAGACACTTTGGGCGTAGTTGTTACCTCACTCACTGCAACAGCATAATAGGAGAAATATATAATGGGATATGAAAATAACACAATGAATCTTGCGTCTGGTAGTGCTTACAATCACTACGGTAAGCGAGGTACGGAGGATGGTGTCGTTTCTGGCGGCTCTATCCATAAAGATGGTATTGTACAAGAAGCAGTTGTTTACATTACAGGTGATGACTTTGGCGGCACTACGTCATTTGATACACGGCTAACTCTGCCAGCAGGTGCTGTGTTCCGTGACGCAGTCTTTGAAGTTGGTGAAGCTTTCACTCTTGGTAATGCTGATAACGTCTTTAGTATTGGTACTAACGGTAGTGAGGCCACTAACGGTGTAGAGATTGCTAATCCGGATGTTGCTGGAACCACTGTAGATAGCACTGGTGGTGGTACTTGGGTTCCCACAGCAGCTCTAGCAGCCGACACTGCTGTTGGCGTGGCGGTCTCTGGTACTACAGCGGGCGTTACTGCGGGTAGTGGTAAAGCTAAAGTAGTGATTCGTTATACGAAGATCTAACTTATAGGGGCTTCGGCCCCTTCTTTTTTCTCTCTTCTCTTATACAATAAGGAATATTATACATATGGCAATTGATTTTATAGCCTCTTTACGTAATTCAATGCTTGATGAAGCTACTGCGTTGATTGATGCTGGAGCAGGTGCAGGTTTGCTGCGTATCTATGATGGCACTAAGCCTGCCACAGGCGCGGCCATTACATCCCAAGTGTTGTTAGCAGAGCTTACAATGTCAGATCCCTCTTTTCCAGCAGCTTCTAGTGGCAGTATGACTGCTAATACAATCACCTCAGATCCTGCGGCTAACGCTACAGGCACAGCTACGTGGTTTAGGATTGTAGATAGTAATGGTGTTGCTGTTATTGATGGCGATATTGCAGACTTAAATTTAAATACGAATAATATTACAATTGGTTTAGAGGTAGCTGTTACGTCCGCAATCATTACAGCGGGTAATGCCTAAGGAGCATCAGTATGGCTATAACAAGAAGTACTGGAGTTAGAAACTCTGATGCAGACGCTGTAGCTGATGCTGTGGACGTAGGTACTACAAACACAGAAGGTGCTATAGTATATATGACCTCTGGTGATGTGGAAGTGGCTACAATGCGTATGAGCAACCCTGCCTTTGGCGCAGCAGCTTCTGGTATTGCCACAGCAAATGCCATTACTAATGACAGTAATGCTACTGGCGGTGTAGTTGCTTTATTCAAAGTAGTTGATCGTGATGATGCTGAAGTATTCAGGGGTACAGTAGGGCTAGATGGCAGTGGAGAAGATTTAGAATTAGATCCTGATGTTGTCAGTTTGACTGTTGCAGCAGCAGCTATTGTTGGTGTTTCCAGCTTTACTTATGTAGCGGGGTAGCGCATGGCTATTACAGTGGACTATGATGATCTTAAGACATCTAATGTCATGCCTGTACTAACAGGCGTTAGTAATCAAGAACTGTGTGATGTAGAAGCTACTGTAAGAGTTAACGCTGTTACTGGTGGTCCTGATGATGTATTCACTACTAAAGCCATTGGTGGACAATGGGCAGTTGCCACAGAGCCCCTAGTTCGTGCAACTTACAAGCCGTTTGTTACATCTGGCGGAACTCCGACTGAGAATACTTATCTAGATATCTGTTGGATAGACAGACTAGCCAATGGAGATATGTGCTGCTTCTTTCGTAAGGGGGGAGATCATGCTACAAACGATGGGCGTATATTCTTCTCAACATCTTCTGATGAAGGTGTTACATGGGCAGCCGAGACGCTAGTTTATGACAGCCCTACAGGCTATGACACGCGCAACCAAGCGGGTGGTGTAGATCCAGATACTGGAGAGATATTTATATTCATATCTATCTATGATGCTGTTGGCGTCAGTAGAGAGGATATAGGTGTTATCAGTAGTACGGACAATGGAGTTACGTGGGGCACTTTCACTTCTCTTATATCTGAATTTCCTGCGCCAGAGCAGGTTGACAAAAACGTAGTACCCTTTGGTAAGGTAGTTAAGACATCTAACGGTTTGATGATGATGTTTTATTACCATGAGGATGCATGGTGTTTGTTCAACAACGGTAGTGGTTGGACTGGCCTAGTTACTGTCTGGACTGGAGCTTCTCCAGTTAACGGGCAAGGTGAACCTTCTCCAGTAGCTATTGATGATAATCGGATAGTCGCTATCGTCAGAGATAACGTTAATCTTGCTTCCTACAGGTATACCAAGAGCAGTGATGGGGGATCTACATGGGACGCTATAAGTGACCCATACCCTTGGACATCGGCAGCAATGACGGCTTCCGCTCCTGTCAATCCTATCCTCCATAGAGGGCAGGTGATGGCAACAATAACAGGACGTAACCCTGACTGGGAACTGCATTCATGCAGACTAAGTGCTGAAGACTTTTGGGATAGACCTTACATGCTTTGGTCTGATCAGAATATCTTTAGACAAGACGGCTTGTATTCAGCAACAGCAACTAATGTTCTTGACTGGGGGTACTCTGTAGTTCATCCAATAGAAGGTTCTCCAGACACAGCTTTAGTCTCTTTCTACGATGACGATGGGGCTACCTCTGAAACTAGTATATATATGCGTTTATTTCCGGTGGTGTAATTAATGGCAACTCCATATTTTGATTTTTTTACAGACACTAACGGCACGCAGATACACAACCACACTGCTGATAGTGGACAATCGTATAGCACAAACACAGGCTTTAAGGTACAAGACAATCGCCTATACTGTGATGACATAACAAACAACCTTGTTGAAGTCCAGTCCTATACTACAGATACTACCTTTAAGGCTGATCTTAATTTTAGGAAAGTAACTGATGCTGGTAATATGGGCATCACGTTCGGGGATTCTGGTTCAGGCTTTGCAGACGGTTATCTCCTACGGGTAAACGCAGGGCAGCAGTTGCGCTTGTGGTCGTTGGGCCCGCTCACAGATAAAGGCACATATAACTTTACAATAGCAGACGGACAAGACTTTAAAGTAACAATAGATGCGTCTCCTGGCAATGTTGATATCTACCTTGATGATGTTCTAAGGTTAGATCCTTTAGTTAGCCCCAACACTGCTGCGGGTAAGATGTTTATACGCTCTAATGTTGTGGCATCTTCTACTACGGGTTATCACTTAGATAGTTTGGCTGTTTATGCAGATACACCGCCCTACCCCGTTGAGGATTACACTGTTGACGTAGATGGCACAGACCATGGCTATCTTCAGTACCATACTTCTGATAGCAGCCATACATACGCACCTAACAAGGGGCTACGATTAGATACGAATAGACTCTTCACAGAAGATGCTACTATAGTAGAGACTGCTGTTGAAGGTGCTATATGCGATGTCGAGTACGACATTGACATGAACTTCTACAGGCATACAGACACAGGAAGTATCGGTGTCATCTTTGGTTCAGATGCTACTCTTCAGACAGGCTTCTATTTACAAGCAACTACTCCGGGACGTATAGGTTTATGGGAGTTTGTATCAGGAACTCCTACATTTAGAGCAGCTTATTCCCATGGTGTAGCAGATGGTAATCCCATCCCAGTAACACATGCGGAAGTCAGGTCGGGGCAGATAGAAGTATTTGTTGGTGGTGTGTCTAGATTTACTCATGTGACTGCTGTGAACAAAGAAGGTCAGATGTACATCCGAGGAGCTGGTAATACAACAGCTACTACGGGTAATCACATGTCTGATGTTAGCTATACAGCTATAACTAATGGTGCAGGAGGCCCTCTTGTCTATAGTGATACCTTCACACAAGAGACAACAGGGGTAGGAGCAGGCACTCTATCTATTGTAGATGTAGCAGCTAACGTAGCTATACAAGGCCCCACTTCTACAATAACAGCAAGCTCCACTATTGTTAGTAATATTATAGGTAGTATTAATACAACATTAGATGATTTTACATTAACAGCTTCCAGCTCTGTGATTAATTCTGGCTCTCTCAATGAGACACTAGATGATATGGTGTGGACAGGCAGCGGTAAGGTGCTCGCTAGTGGCAGTATTAATACAACATTAGATGATTTTACATTAACAGCTACGGGCACAGTGCCTATTGCTGGAAGTATGAATGTTGTTCTAGATGACTTCACATGGCTGGGGGGACAGCCTAGCGATAGCTTTAAAGATTTCTTAGATAGCCTGGAAGGGCCTACGAGAACACACGGCCTCATCGATTATCTAGCTAATTTAGGATTTACGGGAGGTGTTACGGATGCTTTCTATGAATTCCTCAAAACTAAGAGTAGTAGAAATAGCCACTCAGAACGATTTAAAGAGTGGGAATCTAATGGATTTATTTAAAGGTAATTATTATGAATAAAGTAGTAGAACTATTAAAAGAACCTTCCACGTATGCAGGCTTTGCTGGTCTAGCATTGACGCTGGGTGTAAGTAATGAAGAGTATGTGGCATACACAACAGCCTTAGCTACAATCTTTAGTTTGGTGGCTGTAGCTCTTTCTGAGAAGAAATAGTGGAACCTCTTCTAGTTATCGGGGGCCTAACGGTCCTCGTAATTCTCCTAGCCTACCGTCAAGGAAAAAAGACAGTAGAGAATGAATTACAAAGAGAGGTGTTGGAAGATGTTAAAAAGACTAAAGAGCTTCGTAGGCGTCTCCGCTCTGAGCATGTTCGTGACAAGCTGCGGGACATTTTCAGGTGATTTCTGTGTGATATACAATCCCATCCCAACGGACGATAGGACACCAGAAATAGTGCAACAAAAGATAGATGAAAACAATATTGTATACCTAGGCTTGTGTCTAGAACAGGAGATATAGAGAATGACAATTGAGCACGTAGACATAGGTGCTGGTGAGATACACGAGCCTAAAGGTATTAGCTCAGCAGCCGTGGGCAGTGTGTATGAAGCGGATGGATTGGGTAGTGGTAGTTGGATAGTAGAGGCTGCGGGTAATGAAATTATAGTTAATTCTATGGCCGACTTCCCTGCGGCAGCCGCAGGTGTGCGCACTCTAGATGACGATACTAGGTACGTACTGGCAGCAGGGGTGACTACATCTGATAGGTTTGTCTTGGGCAGTAATACACAAATAACGTCATTTAGCACTATATCTCCTGTATTTGAGTATACGGGCACTGGTGCCATGTTTACAGCTATTGATAACACGGTATTGATTCAAGATATTAGACTTAATTGTCCTAATGGAGAAGTGTTTAACTTCTCAGATGTGGCCACGCCTAACACAAACATAGGTTTTATTAAAGATGTGTTGATCAATAATGCTGCTAAGTTTGGAACATTTGATTCTTTAATATCTCTAGTTATTACTGATACTTCTTGCTTTAATGCCACAGATGGTATCACCTTGGCAGGCACAGGCTGGCGAGTGTGGAGATTTCAAGATATTGGTATGATATCAACTAGTGCCACATTTGTCGGGGTAGATCTAGGCCTATCGGAATGTGCTGGTATTTTATTCCAGACTTCCCTATTCACTATGACTGATCCAGCAGCTATTGCTTTTAAGGGCGCAGCTTCTAGTGCTAACGTTCCTGTAGGCAGTATTGGTCGTATTAGTAACATGAACACACCTGCTGTTGGTATTGCACTAAGCGGTCTCACTACAGATGATATTCGTTGGAGCTTCTTTGATAACGACGCAGTTCCTGACACGATGCCAGACTCTTTCATAACAATGACAGGAAACGCCACGGCCACTACTATTGCAGTTACTGGTACGCCTGTACTAATTGCTGGTACATGGACAGAGGAACAATCTTCTCAGTTTACAACAACAGCCGCCGGGCGTATTACGTATAACGGAGAACGTAACCTTAAGGCTCCTATACTAGCCAGCCTCAGTTGTAGAATGGTTTCTGGTAGTGATACGGATGTAACTTTCTCTCTTTATAAGAATGGTGTACAGATAGCAGCTAGCCAGCAAGGCAATACAGTTAAGGCAGCAGCGACAGGTAATACCAGTATCATGTGGCAGGATGATATAGCGGAAGGAGACTACTTTGAACTCTTTGTGGCTAATGAAGACGGCACTATCAACATCTTAGTAGAAGATGCTAAATTCTTAATCAACTAAGGAATTAATATGGCAGGGGATGGGAAGAAGAAAGCTAATGCGACAGCAGACTCAAAGAGGCAGAGGAAATATAATTCCTCTCCTGAACAAAAGAAGAAGAGGGCAGCACGCAATAAAGCTAGACGACAAGCAACAAAAGAAGGGAAGGTGTCCAAGGGTGATGGAAAAGACATAGATCATAAGGACGGCAATCCCAAGAATAACAGTAAGAAGAATACACGGGTACAGAGTCAGAAGACCAACAGAAGTAATGGTGGCAGGAAAGGAGGCAAACGTTCAAGCGGCGGAGGTCGCCCTAAGGGGAGTAAGAACAAGAAATGAAACAATCTGTATTAGACATGACACAGGATATTTTATCGGACATGAACTCCGATGAGGTGTCCTCAATAACAGACACTGTAGAGAGTATGCAGGTTGCTCAAATCATTAAGTCTACATATGAAGATTTAATGAGTAGGAAGAACTGGGAGCATCTTAAGAAGCTCACACAGCTAGACGCATCTCTCACTACGTCTCGTCCTACACATATGAAAGTGGAGGAGAATATTAAAGAAGTTGTTGCTTTGAATTATAATAAGCAGAACATCAATCAAACTTCTCCTAGATGGCAGCCTGTAGAATGGATGGCACCAGACGATTTCTTAATTCATACTAATAATAGAAATACAGACAATGCTAACACCACAGAGATAGAAGATGTCACAGGGGTGAAGCTGTTAATTAAGACAGACAAAGCTCCTAAGTATTATACATCGTTTGATGATGAGTATATCATTTTTGATAGTTATGACAATGCGGTGGACAGCACATTACAGAGTAGTAAGACACAACTTATTGCTTACGTGATGCCTACATTTACTCTATCCGACACACACGTTCCAGATCTTCCTGCGGAGATGTTCAGTGTTCTATTAGCTGAGGCTAAGAGTGTTTGTTTTGCTCGAATTAAACAAACTCCTGACGGGAAGAGTGAACAACAGAGTAGAAAGGGGCTTAGCTGGGCTAGCCAGAAAGCGTTTCAAGTTAATGGGGGATGGCAGTTTCCCTCGTATGGTAGAGTGGGTAAGAAATGAGCACACAAAAAGAGTTTAGATTTCAATCAGAAGGCAGATTAATTCGTATTAAATGGGAAGGCGGCGGTGAGATGCCTGCCGCGCTACAAGGATTGTACACTTCCTTGCATGAAGCCAAGAATGTAGCTAATGCTTATTTAGAGAAGAGAGCTAATGCCAAAAACAACAGTAGAAAGAAATAGCTTTGTTCGTGGTCTTATAACAGAGGCCACGCCTCTCACCTTTCCTGAGAATGCGTCTATTGATGAACGTAATTTCATGCTCAATAGAGATGGTAGTAGACAACGCAGGCTAGGCATGGACTATGAGGCCAGCTACAGTTTAATCGACACAACAAAGAATTCTTCTGACTTTGCTAGTATAGCAATTACTAGCTTTAAATGGGACAACGTTGGAGATGATGCCACAGTGACAGTTGGTGTTGTGCAGGTGGGTAATTTATTACACTTGTTAGATTTGTCCACAACTGCTCCCAGCAGCAATGTCTTACAGACTGTAACACTGGCCACTAAATACAATAATGTGCCTTTACAATATGCTGTGGTTAAAGGCTTATTGGTGTTAGCCAGTAGTGCTGATAGTGCTGGCCCTCAATATCTAGAAAGAGACTTAGCCGGTACTTTTATCTTAGGTGCCTACGAGGTGGAAGTGAGAGATATCTGGGGAGTGGATGATGGGCTCCCTACAGACACTAGACCTACCACTCTATCAGCAGAGCATCATTATAACTTATTAAATCAGGGATGGGTGTCTCCCAATTACAACTTTGGTGGCTTATATGCATCTAATGCGGACTTACAGGCATTAGGTAAGAATAACCTAGGCGTCTTTAACTTTGGTACTCTGTCTACCAACTTCTTTGGTAACACCCCTGCCCCTAAGGGGCGTTATATTATTAATGCCTACAATAGAGGAGCCAGCAGACAGACAGTTAGTGGTGTCACAACCCTGCCCTTAGATGAAGAGCAAGGAGCTGCTACCTCAGTAGCTTCTTTTGCAGGACGTGTGTTCTATTCTGGAATTAGCAGTAGTATAGTAGATCCTGATGCAGAGAGCCCTTCCTATACTGGAACAATCCTATTCTCTCGCATTGTGCGCAACACAACAGACTTGGGTGTTTGTTATCAAGAAGCAGATCCTACGTCAGAACATGTATCTGACTTAATAGCTACAGATGGGGGAAGTATTACAATCCCAGAAGCATCTAACATATATAAACTAATCACTAATGGTGCTACGTTGGTGGTTATTGCAGAGAACGGTGTTTGGCAGATAACAGGCCCCGATGGCGTGTTCAGAGCTGATGATTTCTCTATTACACAAATCACTAATGTAGGCGCTATGGGCCCTGACAGTGTTGTTAATGCAGAGGGGAGCATTGTGTATTGGAGTGATGGTGGTATATATGTCCTCTCTCCTGATAAGGCTAGTGGTAGGATGGTGGCACAGAACTTGTCCGAGAGTAGTATACAAGATTTTTACACTGCCATACCTTCTATTGGAAGGCTATATGCTAAAGGTAATTACGACACAGCTAATAGAAAGATTAGTTGGTTGTATAATGACACAGAGGCTTATGACGGTACAGCACAAACTAGTTGCTACAATAAAGAGCTTATCTTTGACACAGTGTTGCAAGCTTTCTATCCCTACGAGATAGGAGCATTAGATACAGACAGCCCTTGTGTGGCAGGCTACATGCCTGTGACAGATTTCATAACACTACAGAAACAAGACAACGTGGTTAGTGGCGGAGTTAATGTTGTAGTGAATGGCGAACAAGTGGTAGTGACTAGTGATGTGAGAAGTAGTGGAGATTCTACTACTAAATACTTAGTACTTACGCCAGATACTACGTACACGCTCACGCTAGGAGTTTATGGTAATCAGACGTTTCTTGATTGGGAAGCAGCGGATAACATAGGTGTAGATGCTCCTGCCTATTTGGTGACAGGCTATGAGGTGTTTGCAGATAGTATGAGACGTAAGTATGTACCTTATCTAACAACGCATTTCAAGAGAACAGAGATTGGCTTTACAGACGTAGAAGGAGATGGGAGTTTAGAGCCCATCAATCCTAGTAGCTGCACCTTGCAGGCACAATGGGACTTTGCTGATAGTGCTAATAGCGGGAAATGGGGAACACCCTTTCAGGCTTATAGGCTGACACGTCCTTACATGCCTTCTGGCGTAGGAGATCTGTTCGACTATGGCCATGTAATGATTACTACAAAGAATCGCCTGAGAGGCTCAGGAAAGGCCTTGTCGTTGCGGTTTGACACAGAAGCTCTACATGATTTACATGTGTATGGCTGGGCTATGTTAGCAGAGGGGAACGAGAATGTCTAGATTTCCTATTTATGAAGATAGTTGTATATTAATAGATGGAGAGATGTTTGAAGGGAAGGTGTTTATACATTCTGAATACAAACCGGACAACTTCTCAAAGTCTGTATATAAACAATTGTTAGAGATTTGGATAGAAGTGATGGAAGCCCTCAAAGAGAAGGGCTTAGAATATGTCTTTAGTTGTATTCCAAAGGAGGAGAAAATAATGAAATGGCAGACAATGTTTGGTATGTCTCCTCTATTGGAGACTGATGACAATATTATATATAGGAGAGCACTATAATGGGAACTGGCGCGGAGATAGCCCTTATAAGCTTAGGTACAAGTGCTGTTGCTCTAGGCGCTGCTGGTGCTGTAGAGGCTAGACAGGGTAGGAAAGCTTCTGAGAGGGCCACCCTAACAGAGCAGCGTATACAGAACATCAAAGCTTCTAGGGAGCGCAGGAGAGCTGTTAGAGAGGCTCGTATACAACGAGCTAATGTAGAAGCCAGCGCACAATCTACTGGGACACAGGGAACCTCTGGAGCTATATCAGGAGCAGGGCAAGTGGGAACACAGCTTGCCTCTAATCTAAGTTTCTTAGACACAGTGAATACATTACAAACACAATCAAATATATTTAGAAGTGAGGCTGCTCGCAGTGCTGGCAAGGCAGGCGATCTAGCTGCTACAGGCAAACTGGCAGCTACAGGTGCTTCCCTGTTTGCTAGTTTTGGAGAAGATTAATACATGTCAGAAATTATAGATCCAATATCAGGCCTACAGGCTAATCCTTTGATTCAGCCTGAAGTGGTGTTAGAGAGTGCTAGAAAAAAGCAGAGCAGTGTTAGAGCTTTGATGGATATTCGTTTAATTAATAATCCTGAACAAGATGTTAACATCCTATATCATGGAACAAAGGCTGATGTAGATCAAGGATTGTCTGACGAATATATGCAACAAGAGCTTCTGGGATATGCCGCTAAACAAGAACAAGCTGCCCTAGAAGCCGCACAGCAAGTAGATGTTTTAGATGAAACTAGTGTGGCTAGAAGCCAGGCTATTCTAGAAAACATCAATGTCATAGGCGAACGCTTTAGTGATGTAGATGGCTACTATCAAGCTGTTACGGATTATAATGCTCCAGATACATTAGAGAGTTTTCGAGCAGAAGAAGCTGCTGTAAAAGGCAGAGCCTATCAGATACTAGAAGAAAGGGCAGAGGAGCTCGGAACACTAGAGACCGCCGTGAACTGGGCTACTTCTATTCTACAACATGACTATTTGAAAGATGCTAGTGATTTAGTTGATGGAAGCATCTTTGAATCTCCAGAACAATTACATACAGCTATTAAAGACTTCCAGACTCGCACTCCTGCGGAACAGGCCGTGCTAATTGAAGAGATTGTTCCTGCTATGTGGGAGGCCTATGACCACAACCACGTTAAAGTGGGAAGCTTGATTAGTACCTTATTTGATAAGGCTGGTAGTGGTAGTGATATTATTCTGGGTGTAGGTTTTGATATTGCTGTAGGAGCAGAAGCTTTACATCTAGCCACTAAGGCCTCTAGGGGTATTATGTCCTCGCGCAGCTTAGCCTCTCGCGCTGTCGATGCAGAGGGAATAGAAGCAGCCGCCAGTAGGCAGGCTGTGGCTGGTGTAGATGATGCAGGTATAGAAGATGCTATTGGTGTTAAGAAAGCCGATGCGGCACATTCGGCCAATCCCATGCCTACGAGGGCTGTAGATGAAGGGGCGTCTATTGATGACATTGCGGGTGAAATTGACATTGTTAAGCAACGGCAGATTAAAGCCTTCACAGAAGAACTTCTTCCTATTTCAGGTAATAAACTGGATAGGGGCACGTTTAAAGCTCTCATGCGAGAGAAGACCGCCTACCAAAAGACGCTAGCTCAACTAAAGATTGAAAAGCAAGCTGTGTCCACTTCCTCTAAAGGAGGTGCCAAAGTAGGACAGGCCCGTAAAAGACAGACAGCCGATATTAATAATGATATGGCTATTATACAAGAGAAGCTAGCTATTGTACAAAGACGTATTGATGCCAATAAGGCCCCTGTACAAGCAGAGGCTGATCTGTCTAGACTACAACAAGGGATTATTCCTGATAGATACCAAGCCCAGTATGCTAAAGCTGTTGAAGAGGCTAAGGCCTCTATGCGAGAGCAGAATGCTTCAAGACAAGCAAGAGAAGAGGCTAAGAAGGAAGCTCCTAAAACAGAGGATAAGTCTGAGAATGAACTTAACAAAGAAGCTGTACAAAACCTAGGGGTTGTGCAAGAGGTTAAGACAGGGATTGCCTCCCTACTAGAAGATGTAATAACCCCAACTGCCTTCACACCAGAAGAACAGGCATTAGCTATTACAAGAGCACAAGAACGCTTGTCTGCTGAACTAACAGATGCTGGCCAGTCTATTAATAGCATGAACGTTATTGAACGTTCTAAAGAAGGGTTTACACTAAAGTATTCAACTACGAGTGGAGAGGCAGAGCGTTCACTTTTATTCACGCGAGACGACGTGGGTAGTGTTATTAGTGAAAACGATGCTCGCACATTTAAACAGAAGTGGCAAAATCTCTTTGGCAGGGTATTTAGTCCTGATGTTTTGTTACAAGATGTGTTCCCGGATTTAGTTAAGGACGCTACATTTACAGGGCAACAATCTGCAAAGCTTCGTAACGGCTTAGCCAATTTATGGAAACAATCTGAGGCAGGCTTGGGCAAGAAAGAGCGTTTCGAGGTAGACTCTATCTTGATGGCTGGTGATGAGGAGAGCAAGATATATAGTATTGCTGAACTTCGTGATGGGCTCGTAGAGACACAAAATGGCGTCATTAAGATGACGGATAGACAGATAGAAAGCTACTATCAGAAACGTACATTCTTTGACGAAATGCACAACATTCGTTCTGTTGCCACAAAACGTCAGCTAGAGATAGAGGGATATGAAAACCTTAAATACGTAGATAAGGATAGAGGTGCTTCTAATCTTATGGGCCGGAGGCGCAAGCAATTCAACATCTCAGATGTTGGGACAGAAGACTTTGTATTCTTCCCTGGAGAAGTGAATACTTTCCACAAAGGAAGTAGTGTTGCTCTTAAGAAGCAATCTTACATTGATGATGGATATGAAGTGGTAGAGCTGTTACAGCCCGTTCGTGTGCGTCAAGGGAAAGAAGCTACAATAGCGCTAGTCAAAAAGGAGAGTGGTTGGAGCAGGCTTCCTGATGATGTACTCAACTACCAAGCGGGATATGTCCCTCGTATCTACCCTAAAGGGTATTTCTACGTAAGAGACATGGCTTCTCCTAATAAGGAAGTGTTGTATGCTTTTCCTACAAGAGATAAGGCTAAGGCCTTTAGTGACAGTACTCCCGACAGTGCTGTATTTGCTGATAGAGAATTCAATGCTGTACAACAGCTTGTAGAAGACTCCAATGCTTTTGGTGGCTTATATACAGGAAGTCGTAAGACACGCCCTCTAATGGTGAAGGATGGAGATAAGGAGTTTAGACCAGAACGCATGTCTGTAGGTAATAGCACAGAGCGGTATGTTCAGAACATTTCTTCTATTATGCCTCTCAATGAATATAGAGCTACAGCTACAGAGAGATGGAAGAACACTGTAAACACTTTAGCAGAGAGCCAAGGACGTAGCGGATTGGGCAGAGAGCAGCGCTTTGATGGCACATTAAATCTAGAGAAAGACACTAAAGATGTTATGGAGCAAGCTCGTCAATACATCCAAGACAATATGAAGATGCCTAGCCGCGAAGAGCGTGTTACAGAGCGTATAGCCCTTGGTGCTGCTAATATGTTATATGGTAAGCCTTTTGCTGCTAAGCCTAGACAGTGGCTCCTAGATCATTCTCAAGGTAGTGTCAGTGATTGGATAAAGGGACATAGCTTTAATTTACATATGGGCTTCTTTAATCTACGTCAATTATTTGTACAGATGCAGAATGCTTCTTTGTCTATATCAATGAATCCAACACTGGCCCTCCCTTCTATGGGGGATACGCTAGCACTGCGTTCTATTGCCATGTTGCCAGAGGCTAAAGCAGCACAAGCTGCTAAGCACATGAAGCTTGGTGATGATGTAGTTGATAGCCTACGAGAATATAATAAGAGTGGTTTGAGAGACAGTATTGTACGACAGGCTGACTTTGATATGAACTCTGTTGGTATTAGTCATGGGTCTATTGATGCTGCTAGGAAGCTATCTAAAGCAGGGAGAGTGTTCTTTAATGAAGGAGAAAACTTCTCTAGAATGCTAAGCTGGAACATCGCACGCAGGAAGTGGAAAGCTGCTAATCCAGGCAAGAAAATGGCAGATAAGGACATACAAGAGACAAGCCAAGAAGCGCTTAGATTGCAGATGAACTTACAGAGTGAGAATGCTGCTTGGTGGCAGAAGGCTCCAGGAATTAATGTAGCTACACAGTTTTTACAGGTGCAGGCTAAATTCCTAGAGAATGTTATGCCTCGTGTAATTGGAGGATCTACGCAATGGACACCTAAAGAGAAAGCACAGGCCCTAGCAGGCCAGCTATTCTTGTATGGAACTGTTGGTGTTCCTGTAGCAGAAGAGGCTGCTGCCTATGTAGCAGAGCTTAGAGGGCAGTCTACACAAGAATTCATAGCTGAAAATCCTGATTTTACAGACGCTATTAATGAAGGATTTGTTGGAATGCTTGGCAGCTTGTTAGGAGCAGGAGACTTGGCTCCTACCGAGAGCTTCAGTTTGCTAGCAGGCTTGGATGACAATGTAGTGGCTTCTATTGCAGAAGGGGCTATAGAAGTGTTTAATGGTGGGTATAGTGAAGAAGGGGCTATTGAGATGTTTACAGGCCCTTCAGCTAACATCATTAGACGCGTAGGAGATGTGGGGGCAGGTGTTGTGCTTAGTATGAAGAGCATATACGAAGTGCCCACAGGAGATGTTATGTACCAGTCTGTGTTGTCTAATCTAGATGATATAGCCGCCCTAACGTCTACGTGGACTAACGCGAGGAAATTGTATACATTGAATTCTACTGGGAGGCTTATGTCTTCTCGTGGAACTTTAATTGCTACAAAGGAGCAGCTTGGTCCTATATCCTTGCAGACCCAGCTAGGCATTGCTATGGGCTTCCCTACAGACGTAGAACTACAGCATTATAAAAACCAAGACTCTGTTAAGAGTGCTATGCAATTTAAGAAGGAGGCTCTTAAGGAACTTAAAGGATCTCTCATTGACTTTGCTAATACAGGAAATCAAGAATTGTATAACGCTAAGAAGGCTGTGATATTAGCTCCCTTCTCGGCTACAGAAAAAATGGATTTATTAAAGTCTGTTAACAAAGATGCCTTAGCTCCGGCTACTAAGCTAGACAGAGGTGTCAAAGCAGCTCAACGTTTAATTATAGAAAGTGGTGGCAGAGTGAAGCCTAATGTGGCACAAAGCTTACTACTAGAAGAGGAACAGAACTAATGGCACAATTCACTACAACCTTATCAGAGGCTACTCCAGCTAAGGCTGCCCCTGTTCACACTTCTTCTGGAAGTACAACACAGGACTTGGCTGCTGTGGCGGGACAGGGGTTACAATTGTTTGCTGGTATTAAACGCCAGCGGGATGTACAAGAACAACAACAATCTCTAGCTGGTATACAGACAGATGTTCTAAATCTAGAGGATGAGCGTAACGCTCTTCTTCTAGAAGACCAGCAGCTTGCTACACAAGTACAGCAGATTACACAGGATGGAATTACAGAGGAGGAGCAGGATGTTTTAAACTCTTTAGACAAGCAAAGAGCCAAGCTCACAAGAGCTAAACGTTCTGGTATTCTCAATCCCATTAATTTCCAGACGCGTCTAAATGCTTTACAGAAGTCAGCGTTAGCTGATGTGAGCAATTTAGCCATACAGCCGCAGATCAATTCCTTGTTTACGCAAGGACGTAGTAATGTAAGATCTGCTGTGCCTTCAGCACAAGCTCAATTCAATGCCCAAATGGACGCTAAATATGGTAGTGGGAACTGGAGCGGTGTTGATGCAGGAAGAGAGAGAGGTAGGCAGATATACTTAACACAGATGAAGGCAGATGCTGCTAATGATTTCTCCACTTTCCGTGGGAAGGAGTCTATTACCTTCATGAACATAGCAGATGACCATGTACGGGCTCTTCGTAACACATTAAATGAGAAGGGAGCATTAAATGATTTAGATGTAGATGCCTACCGTACGGGGATTAATTCTTCTACACAAGCTCTGTTACGTAGTATTGATGAGGCTGTGTTAGAGAATAGAAAACAAAATCTTCCAATTAATCCTGAGATTGTCAAACAAGCTAAACAACGTGTCCTAGATAATCAGAAATTCTACATGGGGTTTTTAGAGAAGGGACAAGAGTTTGGTGATAATGTCATGATGAGCCAGCGACTGGCTAATATGAACACTATTGTAGACGAGATTAATAAAGCTCGTAATCCCGCTCTAGGGCAAATCTCTGCTCTTGTAGCAGGCACTGGTAGTAACGGCGACTTAATGTCTATGGCGCAACTAGTGAGTAGTGATGATAGTTTGT
>Ga0316207_10001576_pt1 | contig 27169 bp, 25 predicted proteins | sample 6weekpyrite_MG_FD_204943 | JGI IMG/M metagenome (GOLD analysis project Ga0316207, IMG submission 204943) | Microbial mat bacterial communities from mineral coupon in-situ incubated in ocean water Damariscotta River, Maine, United States -... | ecosystem: Environmental > Aquatic > Marine >... | reverse complement strand
TAGTGCGTAGTTGTCGTCGTTGGCAACTATAAGTTTGTAACAAGGATTTAAGAGGTTCATTACACCCTCTGCATGCACCTTGGGTTTTGTAATCCACGTCGAAGCCATGTCGCCCCCAAAGTCTTACGTACTACATGGGGGATTATAGTGGGGTTTCAAGCTATCAGCGAGGTTTTTTATTAGGCAGAAAGTGAGTAATGCGTAATGTTAATTAGTTGTGCTTCATAATTCGATTTTTCTCACGTGCCCAATCATGGCTCTTTTCGGCAGCGCGTTTATCGTGGTGTTTCTTACCTTTGGCAAGCGCAATCTCAAGTTTGGCTTTGCCATGAGACCAGTATAAAGCGGTGGGGATAATCGAATATCCTTTACGATCGACTGAAACCATTAGTTTATGAAGCTGATCTGCATGTAACAGTAATTTACGGGTACGGTTAGGCACAGGGGTAATATGGGTCGAGGCGGACAATAATGGGCTCACGTGGGAGCCATGTAGAAAAGCCTCACCATTATTGAGCAAAACAAAGCTGTCGGCGATACTGGCTTGGCCCTCACGCATGCTCTTTACTTCCCATCCTTCAAGGACTAATCCTGCTTCAATACGGTCTTCCAGCAGATAATCATGGCGGGATTTCTTGTTGAGCGCGATGGTGTTACTAACTGATTTTTTCTTTTTCGACTTGGCCATGGGCAGATTATATCAGGCTAGCCTTGAGCCGCGGCAAGATTTCGTCGACAATGTTCAAATAATAATGATAACTACATAATTAGGTTCAATATGTCGTCTTCTCAAACTTCAATACACGGTGAATGGTCGGGCCGGCTTGCCTTTATCTTGGCGGCAACCGGTAGTGCAGTTGGGCTAGGTAATATATGGAAATTTCCTTATATTACGGGCGAAAACGGCGGTGGCGCCTTTGTTATCGTATACCTTATATGTATTGCCTGTATTGGCATCCCTATCATGATGGCGGAGATCATGCTCGGGCGCCGGGGTCGGCAGAGCCCGATTAATACCATGCACTCACTCGCCAAAGAGGTGAATGCCAGCCGCTTTTGGAAGTTATTGGGTTGGGCCGGGGTAATCGCCGGCTTTTTAATACTTTCTTATTACAGTGTAATCGCTGGGTGGGCGATGGCCTATGTACTTCGAACCGGCAGCGGGGTATTTCATGGCGTTACCGCGGATGGTGCAGCCAGTTTGTTTAACCAATTTATTGCTGACCCTGAAAAGTTGCTTGCATGGCATACCCTTTTTATTGTGATGACCATGGCGATAGTATCGCGGGGCGTAAGCGGGGGGCTGGAAAAGGCCGTTCGCCTATTAATGCCAGCTTTGTTTTTAATTCTAATAGTGTTGCTGGCTTATGCTTACAATAGCGGTGAGTTTGAACGTGGCCTGCATTTTTTATTCAACCCTGATTTTTCCAAAATAACTGCGAACGGCATTTTAACTGCAATGGGGCATGCTTTCTTTACACTCAGTTTGGGCATGGGCGCGATTATGGTTTATGGCTCTTACCTGCCGAAAAATATTTCGATTGCCAAAACATCCATTGTTATTGCAATGCTAGATACCTTAGTTGCCCTAATAGCAGGCATGATTATTTTTCCAATTGTCTTTGCAAATGGTTTGGAACCCGGTTCAGGCCCCGGCTTAATTTTCCAAACGTTGCCCATAGCCTTTGGCCATATGCAGGGGGGAATATTTTTTGGCACATTATTTTTTGTGTTGTTGGTATTTGCTGCGTGGAGTTCATCAATTTCATTAATTGAGCCGGCAGTTGCTTGGTTGGTTGAAAACCGTGGACACACGCGCGTTTATGCGGCAGTGTTAATGGGAATTTTAACATGGTCGGTCGGTTTATTAACCGTGCTTTCATTTAATCTCTGGTCTGATGTTACACCACTATCAGGCATCTCAATATTTGAAGGCAAAACAATATTTGATTTACTTGATTACTTAACGGCGAATATTATGTTGCCAATCGGTGGTGTGTTAATAGCCATTTTTGTTGGCTGGATATTAAAACGAGAAATATCAATGCAGGAGTTAAATATTAAAGATCGCATGCATATGGGCTATCGTGTTTGGATTGTTTTAGTCAGTATTGTTGCACCCATTGCGGTGACGATTGTTTTCTTAAAAGGCATTGGCCTAATTGACGCGATTTTTGGTTGAGTACTCAATGCCTGTTATTAATAAAAGTGCCTTAGTGCCTTATACCGCACTTGAAATGTATTCATTGGTTGATGATATTGAAGCGTACCCGGCTTTCCTACCTTGGTGTGGTGGTTCAGAAGTGATAGAACGAGACGAAGATGAAGTGAAAGCTAGTATTTTATTATCTCGTAGCGGAATAAAAAAACACTTTACAACCTTAAATCGATTGCAACACGGTAAGATGATTGAAATGCGTTTAGTTGAAGGCCCGTTTAAACACCTTGAAGGATTTTGGCGATTTGAAACATTAAATGAATCGGCCAGTAAAATTATGTTTGATATTGAATTTGAATTCTCTAACAAATTATTAGCAATGACTGTCGGCCCAGTGTTTAGTCAAATTACGAGTACGATGGTAGATGCTTTTACCACGCGAGCAGCAGAGGTCTATGGAAAGCGATAAAACAATTAATGTTGAGGTAGCGTATGCCTTACCTGAAACGCAACGGATTATCTCATTAGAGGTAAACGAAGGCACTGAATTGATTGATGCTGTTAAGCAATCAGGTATTTTGGAAGAATTTTCAGGTATTGATATTGAAAAAGCGAAAGTTGGTATCTTTGGGAAATTAAAAAAAGCCAATACCGTGCTGCGCGAAGGTGATCGTGTGGAAATTTATCGAAAGTTAATTGCCGATCCAAAACAAGTGCGTAAAGAAAGAGCCGAGCAGGGTAAGCAAATGCGCAAAGGCAGTGGAACGATTAAGGTAAAAGAGGATGAATAACCGGCTCTAACAAACTATTTGTCCTCGCGTTCCAGCCCAACGGTACCCAAAACACGATCAAAAATACCAAGGTCGCGTTCCTGATAAGGCACTTCAACCACTTCCGTTTTCTTTTCTATATCCTCAACAGGTAAAGGGCGCATATCTCCCTCAATTCGCGCAAGTTTGTCTTGCTCAAAAAACAGTGAAACACGGGTTTTTTCAGTTGGCTCATGAGTGCTGCGATGAATGCGGTAGATATAGTCCCACCGATTCTCATGGAAAGTATCATTAATCATGGGTGAGCCCATGATAAAGCGCACTTGGCGTTTTTCCATGCCGGGTTGAAGCTTGTTAATCATCGCCTGATTAACAATATTACCTTGCTGAATAGTGATTTTATGAATCACATCAGGAATTGAGTCAGGCATTTCTGGCATAGACCAGTCTGAACAAGCGGTTATAAAAGGTAGAACCAATACTGAAATGAGAATCTTTTGCATTTGCGAATGTATTACATTATCGTGTCGTTGAATTAATTCTAACTTAATTTCTTCGTAAACACAGCAATAATACGTCATATTAAATGTTTTTTTCGAAAATAAACGGTGACAAAGAGGCTTCGTCTTATGGAAAGTGCTGATATCAAGAAAGCAGGGCTGAAAGTTACCCTTCCACGCATCAAAATTCTCGAAATTATGGAAAAAAGCGAGACTCGCCACCTAAGTGCGGAAGATGTGTACAAGCATTTGCTAGAAGACGGTGAAGAGGTGGGGCTAGCAACGGTTTACCGTGTATTAACACAATTTGAATCAGCGGGCCTGGTTTCAAGGCATCATTTTGACGAAGGCCACTCGGTCTTTGAGCTTAATCAAGGTCATCATCATGACCATATCGTTTGTGTGAAGTGCGGGAAAGTCGAAGAATTTATAGATGAAACCATTGAGCAACGCCAAAGAGACATCGCGGCAGAAGCTGGTTTTCAGATTACCGATCATTGCCTTTATATCTATGGCGTGTGTGGAGCTTGTCAGTAGTACAAATATTTTAGTTTAAAATTGTCATTTTTGTACGTACTCATTATTGTTTTAAAGTTAACTAACAAATTATTCAGAAACTTTGTGAGTTAATCACGATTTTTGAGGCAACTATGATGCATTGCCATAATTGAACTAAATGTCCATGAAAATAATAAAAGTACATGACAAGATGCAACGCGATTTCTCCTATGAGTTGGTCGAACCAGTAGGCGAGAATTTCGACGAATTATTTACACCAGAGTTAACGCCGAAAGAAATGTTAGAACTTGGTGTGTTTGGTGGTAAGTATTTGAACGACTGCAAAAACGAATTTCCAAAAGACTGGTTTGTTAATGCAAAAACCAGTAAAACAAAAGATATAAATTTAAATTATTTTGGAGTCGATGCATCGCAATCATTAAGTGAGTGGATCAGGAAAGGCTGGATCCATCCGTATGATCCGCGCGGTTGGTTTCAGTGGTACTGCCGATATTATATGGGAAGGCGCACTGATACTGAGGACAAACGACAAATCAAGCGATGGCGAGCATTTAGGCGGCATGCCGGTGCAGTCAGAAAATTCTGTGAACCCTATGATTACCAATGCAGAAAAAAACAAAGGCAAGCACTATTGCATTGGGCTTACGATTCTAGAGAAATATAAGTGGATAACATAATCCTTTAAGGGTGGCGTTAATATTGAATATTCTTATCACTGGTGGCACGGGTTTTATTGGTTCAGCGCTTTGTGCGCGGTTGTTAGAAAGCAATGATCATAAGATCAATGTATTAACCCGCCATCCAGAAAAAGCAAAAGCACCGCTGCAAGCAATCACTAGTTTGAGCCAGTTACAAACAGACATAGATGTAGTGATTAATTTAGCAGGCGAACCGATCGCAGATAAACGGTGGTCGGAACAACAAAAGCAACGAATTATCAATAGTCGCATTGAAACCACTAAAGACCTTATCAATTATTGTAAAAACCAAGAACATAAGCCGGCGTTATTTATTAATGGTTCAGCAATTGGTTATTATGGAGTAGGGCAAGGCAATGATCCCATTGGTGAAGACGGAGTAGGCGATGAAAGCTTTTCAAGCCAACTATGCCAACAATGGGAATCCGCAGCATTAGAAGCTGAGTCGATGGGAATTCGAACCTGTTTAGTGCGTACAGGCATTGTGCTCGGCAAAAACGGTGGCGCATTAAGTAAGATGTTATTGCCTTTTAAAATGGGTGTCGGTGGCAAGATAGGCACTGGTAAGCAATGGATGCCCTGGATTCATCTTAGTGATTTAGTCGGTATTATTTTGTTTTGCATGGAAAACAAAAAGATTACAAAAGGAATTAATGGCACAGCGCCTAATCCTGTGACGAATGAAGTGTTTACAAAAACGTTGGGTAAAGTACTACACAGACCCACCCTTTTACCCATGCCGGCGTTCGCAGTAAAACTATTAATGGGACAGATGGGCGAAGAACTACTACTTAATGGAAAAAAAATAATACCAACTAAGGCCTTAGAAGCCGGTTATCAGTTTCACTATACGAATTTAGAAACCGCCTTGCTTGATGTGGTATGACGGTCGGCTTTTACTTATATGGTGTTTCTCAACATCAATTCTTTCGGATGGGGTTCTAAGTAATACTGTGAAGATATATAGTCATTAGGATGCCGACGGAGGTAATGCTTCATTAAAGTAATCGGCACAATCAATGGTAATTTCTCAAGTCGGTAATTATCAATCACCTCAAGAAGTTCTTGTTTATCATCCGCGGACATGTCTTCTTTTATAAACCCCATGATGTGTTGCAGAACATTAGTATGGGTTTTATTGGTGGCCAGTTTTTTTAGCGCTGTCATGAGCAGAGCAAGATATTGATCGGCGGTGTCGGTAAGCTCAGTTTTCCCTGCGTTGGCAACCAGCCTTCCTAATTCCCGGTAAATAGTTTCATCATGTGCCTGAATAATGAATTTATGTCGCGTATGAAAATCAACCAGCTTCGATGCGGTGAAACCGCCAACTTGATATTGCTGCCAGCGATGATAAATATAAACACGTTCAATAAAATTTTCACGAAGATGGGCGTCCATCAGACGACCTTCCTCTTCAACCGGTAATGATGGGTGTGCCTGCATAATGCCCGCCGCATAGACACCGGACGCATTATTTGAAGGTTGGCCTTTCTCACTATAAACTTTGACGCGTTCCATGCCGCAACTCGGTGATTTGCTTTTAAAAATATAGCCGCTGATATCTGAGCATTCTTTGGCCACTTGTTGTGAATAAGCTTTCAATTCATCGGTGACATCTTGTTCAGGATCCTTAACGCCACGAACACGTATTTGATCACCCATTTTGACGAGACGTATTGGCGGCCGTGGAATTCCTAAACCAATGGCCACTTCAGGACAATACGGTTGAAAATCAAAATATTCACCTAGTGTGTCAGTAATATAGCGATTATGTTTGTGTGAGCTATCAAACCGGACTTCTTGTCCTTGCAGACAACTACTGATAGCAAGCGTGATTTTTGAATTTGTCATTATTTATATATGCTTTTAGAAACAGGATAACTATACATGATTATCTGATCTAAAAAATATTTGTGTCACTAAGGATATTGTAAAATACCGTTATTAATAATACTAAATGTATTTAGGCTTTAAGATCTTACCCTGTCTGAAAATCTACGGATGCGATATAGTATTGACCTATGGCTAATAAACAACCCTTAAAAGCAGCTTCAGCTGTTAAGACACTCGACGATCTTGCAAAGTTTGTAGACTATTCGTTTATGGACACGCTTAACCGTGATCCTGAGGCAAATGATACTGGCGTTGACCATGCCCCACGGCAAGTTTTTACGGGACACTATGTTCCCGTCAATCCCACACCAATTGAAGCACCTGAGTACGTCGCGCACAGCAACACATTTTTTAGCGAACTCGGTTTTTCAGATAGCCTCGCAGAATCCGCTGATTTCGTCAGGTTATTTACTGGCGATACTTCGCAGGTGCCAAAACCAATGCGTAAAGTGGGTTGGGCGACAGGCTATGCACTTTCCATTTATGGCACCGAGTACTACCAGCAGTGCCCATTCCAAACAGGCAATGGTTACGGCGATGGTCGCGCAATGTCTATTCTGGAGGTTGTTATTAACGGTCAACGCTGGGAAATGCAATTAAAAGGGGGAGGTCGAACACCCTATTGCCGTGGTGCAGATGGACGTGCTGTTTTACGCTCCAGTGTTCGTGAGTTCCTAGCGCAAGAGCACATGCATGCGCTTGGCGTGCCAACATCACGGTCGTTAAGTTTATACGTGTCGAAAACGGAAAAGGTTCAACGGCCATGGTATTCGGAAGGCTCGCGATCTAAAGATCCCGATAGGCTTGTATCTGAAGCAGTTGCTATTTCAACACGCGTAGCACCCTCGTTTATTCGAGTGGGGCAACTTGAACTTTTCGGGCGTCGTGCGCGTAAGCAAGAACACCCGAACGCAATGCAAGAACTTGAAATGCTGGTGCTACATTTAATCGATCGTGAATACGCACAGGTGATTGACAACACACTCAGCACCGTTGAAAAAGTGTTGTTACTTGCAAAAGAGTTCCGTAGTCGCCTTACTTCATTAGTGGCGAACTGGATCCGTGTAGGTTACTGCCAAGGCAACTTCAATAGCGATAACTGTGCAGCCGGTGGCTTCACTCTCGATTTTGGCCCGTTTGGTTTTTGTGATGTGTTTAACCCTCGCTACCAACCATGGACTGGCGGTGGTGATCACTTTTCATTCTTAAACCAACCCGACGCAGCGCAACAAAATTTCGATATGTTTTGTCTAGCCGTGCATCCGCTTTTATTGTCGGATAAAGCGGCACTACAAAAGCTTGATGAAATTAGACGTGGCTTTTCCAATGTAATGCAAACAAAAATGGAAAAAATGTGGACGGCTAAACTAGGACTTAGCCACTTTGATGCAGCGTTATTGAATGAGCTAAAAACACTCATGGTGCAAACTCCAGTCGATTACACTATTTTCTTCCGCGAACTTTCAACGCTACCGGATGATATTGGTCCACTCAAAACAAGCTTCTACACTGATTCAAGTCAAGCCATTGCTTCAGCGCACTCAACGTATGAGAGCGATCCCGAAGAAACGGATAAACGTTGGACAGCATGGCTCACAAAATGGAAATCACTTATCGCCAGTGCGAGCAGTGCAAATGAAGAACCGGCTTGTTCCCGTGAAGAACTTTCAAAGCAGATGAAACTTGTTAACCCTAAATACAGTTTGCGAGAATGGATAGTTGCACCGGCATATCAGCAAGCTGTCGAAGGTGATTACACGCTAGTTCGAGAACTGCAGGAAGTTATGACGCAACCTTACGCAGAACAATCGAAAGACATAGAAGCAAAGTATTATCGCCGCAAGCCATCTGAGTTTAGTGAGATTGGAGGAGTGTCTCATTTAAGTTGTTCTTCATGAAGTGATGAATAATGATCCGCCGAGATAGTGTTAATCTATTTATCATTACCTCAGGTTATTTCTTTATCGAAGATGTAGAGAGTCCTTACGAACGAATTAAGGACAAAGCAATTATAAAATGGCCGCTACAGGATATGCCTTATGGAACTAAAGAATTTGGAGTGAAGGACTATGATGAATATTGTCTGGCTTTTGCAAAACGAATATAACAACATCCGCGTGACTCGCAACTTATCGTTAGTTGTAAAGCAACCATGAACATTCAAGTTCTTAACAAACTTCATCTGTACCAGATAACTGTTATATTCAGCGTGATTTTTGCGTTATTGGGGTTTTCATACAACGTATGGCGCATGGAAGTGTCAGAAGAAAACAGCAACATTAGAACGGCCTGTTTTGAAATGTTGATAAACCTGTCTTCGTTAGAACAACAGATTTATGCTGCCCACTATGATGGTGACAAGAAACAAGGCAATCCACGAAATGGGTGGGTGACGGTGGGGCTAATAGCAGACTTGAGCGCGCTCACTGATGACGCAGTAAAAAAAGAATCCATCGCATTAAAAGAGACATGGTCTGCGCATTGGGAAACGATACCTACTAGCAAGAATTCAGTCGATAAGTTGGTGGGTTCAATTGACTCTGTAAGAGCCAAGATAAAATATTTATTAAGCTCACTTGAGTGACTTGCAGCTAACACGAATAAAGCATTTTTGGTTAACAGGTAGTAGAAAGCAGTTTTAGTTAATAGGTTAGAATAGAAATTTTAATATCCACCGTTTTGCTTGCACGTATCTTGTTTTACTAACAATTTATTAACTCGCTTTCGCGCGCTGAATCATTTCTTCTGCATGAGCCAAAGTTTGTTTAGTGATTTCTACACCACCTAACATGCGTGCAATTTCTTGACTACGGCCGGCTTTATCCAAGGTTTTAATGTCGGTGCCTGTGCTGTCTTTGCCGCGCGTTTTACTGACTTGTAAATGATTGTGCGCTTGCGCAGCTACTTGTGCGAGGTGAGTGACACAAAGTACTTGGCAATTTTTAGCGAGTGAACGTAGACGAGAACCAACAATTTCTGCCACGCCCCCACCAATGCCGACATCGACTTCATCAAAGATTAACGTTGGAATATGCACATTGTCAGCCAGTACAACTTGTATGGCGAGACTAATGCGTGACAACTCACCACCAGATGCGACTTTGCTAAGTGGTTTGGCTGGTTGCCCGGGGTTAGCACTGACTTTAAACATGACACGTTCCATGCCTAACAACGCAGGGGAGTTTTTATCACGCGTTTCAAGTTCAATATCAAAGCGTCCTCCAGGCATGCCAAGTTCTTGCATGTGTATAGAGACTTGCTTTAAAAGCATGGCGGCTTGTACACGACGACTTGCGGTTAATTTTTTTGCATTGCTGTTGTAGGTAGCAAGTTTTGTTGCAATATCTTCTTGCAAGTCTTCAAGGCGAGTTTCTGCATGTTCCAAGCCATTAAGTTCTTCACGGAGTTGCTGGTGTTTTTCGGGAAGTTGTTCGGGTTTAATTTGGTGCTTTCGCGAAAAATCGAGTAGTGAACCTATTCGAGTTTCGACTTCCTCTAGTCGAGCAGGATCTGCATCAAGACCATCCAGATAACTTCGTAAACCCGAAACCGCTTCCTGAACTTCGGCGAGCGCTCCATTGAGGCCGTCAGACAATTCCCCAAGTTGACTGTCAACATCACGTAGTTCATCAAGTGCGGACACAGCGCGGGCAATCATTGTGCTGGCGGCATTGTCTTCGCTATCTTCGAGACTTTCTAAAATTTGATGTCCGGTTGTTTGTAATCGACTCACATTGGCTAAGCGGGCATGCTCGGTATTGATGTGATCATATTCATCTGGCTGTGGTTCGAGGGTATCCAGTTCATTAACTTGATAACGCAGTAAATCAAGTTGCGCATCACGATCTTGTGCGGCAACGCTGAGACGTTGATACTCTTCATTGACTTCGCGCCACTCTTGATAATTTTTCGCGAGTGTTTGTAATAAACTGCCGTGGCCAGCAAAGTCGTCAAGCAAACGACGCTGTTCATCATTTCTTAATAATGACTGGTGCTCATGCTGGCCGTGAATATCAATAAGTAATTCACCAAGCGCGCGCAGCGATTGCATAGGAACCGGGCTGCCATTAATAAACCCTTTTGAACGACCTTCGGCGGCAATGGTTCGGCGAATGAGACAATCATCGCCATCGTCTAAATCATTTTCTTCAAGCCATGTAATGGCTTCAGGGAGTTGGGTGATATTAAAACTGGCAGAAATTTCCGCACGTTTACAATTTACTCTGACTACGCCGGCATCAGCACGGTCGCCTAAGGCAAGTCCTAATGCGTCGATCAAAATAGATTTACCAGCACCGGTTTCACCGGTGAGGGCACTCATACCACTGGCGAGGTTAACTTCAAGCTCGTCGATAATGGCAAAATCACGTATTCGAATAGTCGTTAGCATGGCGGTATTATAAGCGATGGCTCCAGTGGAGTTTTTGGCGCAAAATTTCGTAATAGTTGTAGTCGGCCGGATGAATTAACAACACCGGAGTTTTCTTTTTTGTAATCCGTACGCAATCACCAATGCCCAGGTTTACATTAAGTTGACCATCGCACGTCACTAGCGCATCACCGTGATTTTTATCGCTAATACGAATTTCAATGTCACTGTCCGTATCAATCACAATGGGGCGTTGGCTCATTGTGTGCGGGCAAATAGGAACCAGTACAATGGCATCTAACCCGGGGTGCAGAATGGGTCCGCCGCCTGAAAGCGAATACGCCGTTGAACCTGTTGGTGTTGAAACAATAAGACCATCTGCTCGTTGAGTATTAACGTATTGACCATTGATATATAAATCTAATTCGATCATGCGCGCAACATGACCTTTGTGAACCACAATATCGTTGAAGGCATCACTGGTTGCAATTTCGCCGGCATCGTTTTCATATTCAAAACGGCCGTGCAATAAGAAACGTTCTTCCTCAACATATTCACCATCAAGGATGGCATTGAGTCGGCCACTAATTTTTTCAGAGTGGATGTCGGTGAGAAACCCGAGCCGGCCAAGGTTGATACCCAACAATGGTACGTTGTAATCATTCAAGGTGCGTGCGGCATTTAAAAAGGTGCCATCCCCGCCGACAACGATGACTAAATCTGCTTGTTCACCGATTTCATCGCGATCGGCAACGGTAATGTCCATCTCGGGCAGTAACATGGCGCTGACTTCATCAAGTAAGACTTTACAGCCTCGGCCTTCGAGTAATGCATGCACGGCAGAGATTGTTTCGCCGACGGTTGCATCGCGAAATTTACCGATAATACCGACGGTGTTAAAACTGACGGCCACTGAGTAACCCCTTTAAATCTACTGATTAGTTATTGTTCTCATTAAGAGTGCAAATTAGCACGATGGCGCGAGCCACGCCAATTATGAAGCCAGATTGACTTGGCCTTTGGCTCTCTCATATTATGAATGTTCGGACAGTGTAGTGAAAGACAATTTGCCATGACAAAGCCACAACCTCTCAATGAACGAGCTCAGCACCTTCTTCGTGTGTTGATAGATCGCTATATTGAAGACGGTAAACCGGTTGGTTCGCAGACGTTGGCGCGCGAAACACGCTTGGATCTAAGCCCGGCAACAATTCGTAATGTGATGTCGGATCTTGAGGATTTGGGTCTTGTGGAAGCACCGCATACTTCAGCGGGCCGTATTCCGACCGTAAAAGGTTACCGTTTTTTCGTTGATAGCCTGTTATCTCTAGAGCCTCTGGATGAAAGCCAGATTGAGCAATTACAAACCCGTTTTAATGAAGAAAATGATGAGCAGGGGCTGATCAACTCTGTCTCGGATATGCTGTCTGGCGTCACCAGCCTGGCCGGTGTAGTGACGTTGCCAAACCGCAATTACAGTGCCTGGCGACACATAGAATTTCTGCCTATGTCTGAAAATCGCGTACTGACGGTCATGGTCGGCAATGATGACCAGATTCAAAACCGCATTTTCAATACCGCACGACCATTTAGCCCGGCTGAGTTACAGCAGGCCTCAAACTATTTAAATAGTATGTTTAGTGGCAAAGGTTTTGCCGAGGTGCGGGCCGGTATCGTCCGTGAAATGCACGAAGCAAAGGAACGAATGGATAAATTGACCATTGCGACCATGGAAATGGCCGAGCAAGTTTGCCAGAACGCCGAGCGGCAAGATGATTTTGTGCTGGCGGGGCAAACTAATCTAATGGGTAGCAATGATTTATCAAATATCGACAAATTACGTGATTTGTTTGATGCGTTTAGCGCCAAGCGCGATATTTTGCATATTCTTGATGAATGCCAGCAAGCCAATGGCGTGCAAATCTTTATCGGTGAAGAATCGGGTTATCATCCGCTTGATCAATGCAGTGTGATTACCTCGCCCTACAAAGTCGATGGCGATGTAGCGGGTGTGCTTGGGGTGATTGGCCCAACCCGCATGGCCTATGAGCGGGTTATCCCGATTGTCGATATCACCGCAAAATTACTCAGCAGTACCTTGAAGCCGCGAAATTAAACCCTATATAGTGTAAATCTTTTAAGAATTTTGCCTGCTTTGGCAGAATGCTGGGCGGTTTTGACCTCCCTATCGGTACGTATACGTTTGGAGAATTAAGTAAAAATGAGCGATGAACAGCAAAAAGAAGAGTTAGAACAGGAAAATCCGATTGTAGAAGGTGAAGTACTGGAATCTGTTGATAATGAGGCAGATGAATCGGGTACAACTAATGATGATCCGGTGGCATTGTTGGAAGATGCGCGTAATAAGGCCGATGAGCATTGGAACCTATACCTTCGCACCCAGGCTGAAATGGACAACCTTCGCAAACGCTCAGAGCGTGACGTTCAAAATGCGCATAAGTTCGGCGTTGAGAAATTGGTCGGCGAATTACTCCCCGTTATGGATAGCATGGAAATGGGCATGGCTGCAGCTGATGGCAATGACGAAGCCACGGCCAAGCTGGTTGAAGGCATGCAAATGACCGTAAAAATGTTTACAGATGCCTTGCAAAAGGTGGGCATCAGCCAAGTTGACCCAATGGGTGAAGTATTTAACCCAGAATTCCATCAAGCCATGAGCATGGTTGAAAGTCCTGATGCCGAGCCCAATACAGTTATCTCAGTGATGCAAAAGGGCTACGTACTGAATGAACGCCTAGTGAGACCCGCAATGGTTGTGGTCGCGAAGGCACCCACGGAAAAATAGAGAAATAATGACAATAAACGTCATTTTATCGTTACCAAGGGCTTGAAGCGCTTCTTAGTAACCCCATATAAGACACAAGATTAATTACTGAATTTTAAACGGAGAACAATCATGGGCAAGATCATCGGAATCGATTTGGGAACAACCAATTCCTGTGTAGCGGTGATGGAAGGCAAAGACTTCCGTGTCATCGAGAATGCGGAAGGTGACCGCACCACACCCTCTATCGTCGCGTTTGTTGACGACGGTGAAGTGTTAGTGGGTCAATCAGCCAAGCGTCAAGCAGTGACCAATCCTGAAAATACGGTGTTTGCCGTAAAACGTCTGATTGGCCGTAAGTTTGATGATGCAGAAGTGCAAAAAGACATTTCTATGGTGCCTTACAAAATCATCAAAGCCGACAACGGTGATGCATGGGTTGAAGCGCACGGTAAGAAAATGGCCGCGCCTGAAGTCTCAGCACGTATTCTGATGAAAATGAAGAAGACAGCCGAAGATTATCTTGGTGAAGAAGTGACAGAAGCGGTGATTACTGTTCCTGCTTACTTCAATGACTCACAACGTCAAGCAACGAAAGATGCAGGTAAGATTGCAGGCTTAGATGTGAAACGTATTATCAACGAACCAACGGCAGCAGCGCTGGCGTACGGTATTGATAAAAAACCTGGCGACAGTAAAGTGGTTGTTTACGACTTGGGTGGTGGTACGTTCGACGTATCTATCATTGAAATCGCAGACATCGATGGCGAACATCAAATCGAAGTGCTGTCTACCAACGGTGATACATTCCTGGGTGGTGAAGATTTTGATTTACGTTTAATCGAATATCTTGCGGATGAATTCAAAAAAGATAACGGTGTTGATTTACACAACGATCCGCTTGCTTTGCAACGTCTTAAAGAAGGTGCAGAAAAAGCCAAGATTGAATTGTCTTCAGCACAACAAACAGATGTCAACTTGCCTTACATCACGGCCGATGCCAGTGGTCCTAAGCACCTTAATATTAAATTAACACGTGCCAAACTTGAATCACTCGTTGATGAATTGATCCAACGTACGATTGAACCTTGTAAGCTTGCACTGAAAGATGCGGGATTATCAGCGTCTGAAATTGACGAAGTGATTTTGGTTGGTGGTCAAACACGTATGCCTAAGGTTCAAGAAGCCGTAGAAAAATTCTTCGGTAAAGAACCACGTCACGATGTTAACCCTGATGAAGCGGTTGCGATTGGTGCAAGTATCCAAGGTGGTGTTTTAGGTGGTGAAGTAACAGACGTATTGTTGCTTGATGTAACACCTTTATCACTCGGTATTGAAACAATGGGCGGTGTCATGACCAAGCTTATTGATAAGAACACAACGATTCCTACTAAGGCATCGCAAATCTTTTCAACAGCGGATGATAACCAAACAGCTGTAACAGTACATGTACTTCAAGGTGAACGTGAACAAGCCAGCGCGAATAAATCACTGGGTCGTTTTGACTTAGCAGATATTCCACCTGCATCACGTGGCACACCACAAATTGAAGTGACGTTTGATATTGACGCCAACGGTATCTTAAATGTATCGGCGAAAGACAAGGCAACCGGTAAAGAACAGTCTATCGTCATTAAAGCATCTAGTGGCTTGTCTGACGAAGAAGTTGAAAACATGGTTAAGGATGCCGAAGCACACGCTGAGGAAGACAAGAAGTTCCACGAACTGGTCACCGTTCGTAACACAGCTGAGCAAATGATTCATGGCCTACAGAAATCAATGGCTGACATGGAAGACGACAAGTTTGAAGATGGCGAGAAAGAAGCCATTGAAGCGGCGATTAAAGAACTTGAAGAAGTGAAAGATGGTGACGACAAAGAAGCCATTGAAGCGAAGACGAAAGCATTAGGCGAAGCATCACAGAAAATGGCAGAACGCATGTATGCACAAGATGGTGCGGCGGGTGCTGATGCAGCAGGTCCTTCAGCAGAAGCTGGCGAATCTAAAGCAGGCGATGATGCCGTTGATGCGGAGTTTGAAGAAGTCGACGACAAAAAATAATCAGTCGATAAGGTTGTGAAAACGGACTCCGGTACCCTGTAAAAAGGTTGCCGGAGTTATGTTTGTAATAGGGCGCAAGAAATATGTCAAAACGTGATTACTACGAAGTGCTGGGTGTGGCAAAAAATGCCAGCGAAGCAGAGCTTAAAAAAGCCTATCGTCGCTTGGCGATGAAGCATCACCCTGATCGTAACTCAGGTGATAAAGCTGCTGAAGCGGAAGAAAAATTCAAAGAAGCTAAAGAAGCCTACGAAGTACTCAATGATGCACAAAAGCGTTCTGCCTATGATCAATTTGGTCATGCTGGCGTTGACCCGTCTATGGGTGCAGGGCAAGGCGGTGCTGGTCACGGAAATTTCAGTGATGTCTTTGGTGATATCTTTGGCGACATTTTTGGTGGCGCAGGCGGAGGTGGCCAACAAGGTAGCCGTGCTTACCGTGGTGCTGATCTACGTTACAACATGAGCTTGAGCCTTGAAGATGCAGTGGCTGGCACAACCGTAAAAATACGCGTACCAACAATGGTTAAGTGTGGTACTTGTGAAGGTACCGGCGCGAAAAAAGGTACGACCCCCGTTAAATGTTCGACTTGTGATGGACATGGTCAAGTCAGAATGCAACAGGGCTTCTTTTCAGTACAGCAAACCTGCCCAACTTGTCAGGGTAGTGGTAAAGAAATTAAAGATCCTTGTAATGCATGTCATGGACAAGGTCGTATTCAGGAACAAAAAACCTTATCCGTTAAAATCCCACCGGGCGTTGATAACGGCGATCGCATTCGGCTTGGTGGCGAAGGTGAAGCAGGCGAACATGGTGGCCCAGCGGGCGACTTGTATGTTCAAGTCAGTGTTAAAAAACATGCTATTTTTGAACGGCAAGATAATAACCTTTACTGCGAAGTGCCCGTTGACATTGTTACCGCTGCATTAGGTGGTGAAATTGAAGTGCCGACATTAAGTGGTCGCGTTAAGTTAAAAATACCGGCCGGTAGTCAAAGTGGCAAAGCATTCCGGTTGAAAGGTAAAGGCGTCAAGTCAGTCCGTGGCGGCAGTATCGGTGATTTAATGTGTACGATTGCTGTTGAAGTACCGGTTGATCTAAATAGCAAACAGAAAGAATTATTGCAGCAATTTGGTGATAGTTTGAATGGCAATGGTAAGCATAGCCCCATCAGCAAATCATGGATGGACGGCGTTAAAAACTTCTTTGATGAGATGAAGTTCTAAAAGATTGCTAATTGATGAATAATGATTGATGAATTAAATCGATCATCATTCAGCATTAATAATTCATTACTCGCCTATCGTCTTTTTTCATGCGCGATTAGTTTGCTTATTGAGCAATGATTGGCTACATTCGTAAGCCAAATTCAATAAAACATTTTTATATTGGTGTTTCGTGAAGGGTGGTTTGAAATCATCAATCATCATTCCTAAATCATCAATTGGGGTAAATAATGACTCGAATTGCAATTACAGGTGCCGCCGGTCGAATGGGGCGTGCGTTGCTCGAAGCTGGCCAGAATACAGACGGGATTGATGTCACCGCCGCGATTGAGCGTGTAGGAAGTTCGGTCATTGGCGCCGATGCAGGCGAGGTAGCCGGTATTGGTTCGATGGCATTGGCGATCGCTGATGATTTGTCCTCGGTCACGGATGCCTTTGATGTCTTTATTGATTTTACCCGCCCAGAAGTCAGTTTAGAGAATATCCGCATTTGCCGTGAAGCCGGTAAAAAAATGGTAATTGGGACCACGGGTTTTGATGAGGCCGGTAAGAAGGCCATTTCCGATGCTGCACAAGATATTGCGATCGTTTTTGCGCCTAATATGAGTGTGGGCGTGAATTTGTGTTTCAAATTGCTCGATCTTGCTGCGCGAGTCATGGGCGATGAGGTTGATATTGAAGTAGTTGAAGCCCATCACCGCCATAAAATTGATGCACCATCTGGCACAGCCTTACGTATGGGTGAAGTCGTCGCAGACGCACTTGGACGTGATTTAAATGATTGCGCGGTCTATGGGCGAGAAGGCAACACCGGTGAACGCGATCGTAAAACGATTGGATTTGAGACAATTCGTGCCGGCGATATCGTTGGTGACCACACGGTCATGTTTGCAGATATTGGCGAGCGGGTAGAAATAACCCACAAAGCATCAAGCCGTCTGACCTTTGCAAATGGCGCGGTGCGAGCGTCTAAGTGGTTGATGCAGCATGAAACGGGCCTGTTCGATATGCAAGACGTGCTCGGGCTGAAATAAAACCCATAAATCTGACCTAAAACTGGCTTGAGGTTCTTCCCCGAAAGCGAGCCATGCTGTAGAATCCACTTCCGGTCGGGCATCTGTTCAGACCACGAAAGTTCAATAGAATTTCAGGCGGGAGGCTTCCATCAGGGCCCTCCCGCTTCGAGTATCTGAGGATGGAGGATTTGTGCGCCAACCTGCACTGTTAGTTCTAGAAGACGGTAGCCTATTTCATGGCGAATCGATTGGTATTGAGGGACAAACCTCAGGTGAAGTTGTTTTTAATACTTCAATGACCGGCTATCAAGAAATCCTCACCGACCCATCCTATGCGCAACAAATTGTCACCTTAACCCCCTCACATGTTGGGAATACTGGCACTACCAGCGAAGACTTCGAGTCGAAACAAGTAGTGGCGAGTGGTTTAGTGATAAAGAACTTGCCATTGCTGCATAGCAGTTGGCGCGCTGAGCAATCCTTAGAAGATTTTTTGAAATCAAACAATGTTGTAGCGATAGCGGATATCGACACCCGCCGCTTAACGCGCATTCTTCGAGAGAAGGGCGCACAAAGTGGATGCATTGTAGCCGGTAATAAAATCGATGAAGCGGCTGCGTTAGCAATAGCGAAACAGTTCCCCGGTTTAAAAGGCATGGACTTAGCCAAAGAAGTCACCACCTCAACGCAATATGATTGGTCACAAAGTACCTGGGAGCTGGGTGAAGGTTACTCAGACAAAGAAGCCAAACTACAAACTTACCATGTGGTCGCCTACGATTTTGGTGTAAAGCACAATATTTTACGCATGTTAACGGAACGTGGCTGTAACGTGACGGTTGTTCCGGCACAAACCACCGCGGCAGATGTGCTCGCAATGAATCCAGATGGTGTGTTCCTATCAAATGGTCCTGGCGATCCAGAACCGTGCGACTACGCCATTACCGCGATTAAAGAAATACTAGAAAAATCAGTGCCGATTTTTGGTATTTGTCTTGGGCATCAATTGTTGTCGTTAGCATCTGGCGCAAAAACCATGAAGATGAAATTTGGCCATCATGGCGCTAACCATCCGGTTCAAGATATTGAATCTAAAAAAGTCATGATCACCAGTCAGAACCATGGTTTTGCAGTGGATGATAAAAGTTTACCCGATTGTCTTAAAGCCACGCACCGTTCTTTGTTTGATGGTTCGCTGCAAGGTGTTGCTCGCACAGACAAACCTGCATTTAGTTTTCAAGGTCATCCTGAAGCAAGCCCAGGGCCGCATGATGTAGCGCCGCTGTTTGATAACTTTATTGAATTAATGAAAGGACAGGATTAACAAGTATTGTTAATCCTGTCTAATTTGGTTTCAAATTTTAAAGAGTTTATATGCCAAAACGTACCGACATAAAAAGTGTTTTGATTATTGGCGCAGGCCCAATTGTTATTGGACAAGCGTGTGAGTTTGATTACTCAGGTGCGCAAGCTTGTAAAGCATTACGTGAAGATGGTTACCGGGTTATTTTAGTTAACTCGAACCCTGCCACCATCATGACCGATCCAGACACGGCCGATGCGGTTTACATCGAACCGATTACTTGGCAAACCGTTCGCAATATCATTGAAAAAGAAAAACCTGATGTATTGCTGCCAACAATGGGCGGACAGACTGCACTTAACTGCGCCTTAGATTTAGATCGTGAAGGTGTGCTTGAAGAACACGGTGTTGAAATGATTGGCGCATCACGTGATGCGATTGATAAAGCAGAGGATCGCGATCGTTTCCGCACAGCAATGCAAAAGATTGGCTTAGATATGCCAAAAGCAGCCGTTGCGCATAGTTTGGAAGAAGCGTGGCAAGTGCAGGCGCAAGTTGGTTTCCCAACGATTGTACGCCCATCATTCACCATGGGTGGCAGTGGTGGCGGTATTGCTTACAACAAAGAAGAATTTGAAGACATTTGTACACGCGGTCTGGATCTTTCGCCCACCAATGAATTGTTAGTTGAAGAGTCCATTGTTGGTTGGAAAGAATACGAAATGGAAGTGGTGCGTGATAATAAAGACAACTGCATCATCATTTGCTCAATTGAAAACCTCGACCCAATGGGCGTACACACAGGTGACTCAATCACGGTTGCTCCTGCACTCACGCTAACGGACAAAGAATACCAAGTCATGCGTAATGCATCTTTAGCAGTGTTGCGTGAAATCGGTGTTGATACGGGTGGTTCAAACGTACAGTTTGCGATCAACCCTGACAATGGTCGCATGATCATTATCGAAATGAACCCGCGTGTATCGCGTTCGTCTGCGCTGGCATCCAAAGCAACCGGTTTTCCCATTGCAAAGATTGCCGCCAAGTTAGCGATTGGTTACACCCTTGATGAATTAAGCAATGATATTACCGGTGGCCAAACGCCTGCATCTTTTGAGCCGAGCATTGATTACGTTGTCACTAAGATTCCACGCTTCACATTTGAAAAATTCCCCGATGCGGATGATCGCCTAACCACACAAATGAAGTCAGTCGGTGAAGTGATGGCAATTGGTCGCACTTTTCAGGAGTCACTGCAAAAAGCGTTACGCGGTCTTGAAATTGGGACTGACGGCCTTAACGAAATGGTTGACCTTGATGATAGCGATGCAATGAATCGTATCAAGCAAGAAATGGCATCACCGCGAGCAGATCGACTTTGGTATGTGGCCGATGCTTTCCGCGCCGGCATGAGTGTTGATGACATATTTGATGTTTGTAAAATTGATCGCTGGTTTCTTGCTCAAATTGAAGACCTTGTTAAAAGTGAAAATGAAGTACGCAACAATACCTTAGCTAATTTAGATAAACGCTCACTGTTTAGTCTTAAGAAAAAAGGTTTTTCAGATAGTCGCTTAGCCGGTTTGCTTGGCGTAGATGAAAATAGTGTACGTGCGCATCGACATTCTTTAGATATAAGACCTGTTTATAAACGCGTTGATACCTGTGCGGCAGAATTTGCCACCAGCACCGCCTACATGTATTCATCTTACGATGAAGAATGTGAGTCAGAACCGACTGATAACGAAAAAATAATGGTATTAGGCGGTGGGCCAAATCGCATTGGGCAAGGTATCGAGTTTGATTACTGTTGTGTGCACGCCGCATTTGCAATGCGCGAATCTGGTTACGAAACCATCATGGTTAACTGTAATCCAGAAACGGTTTCAACGGATTACGACACCTCTGATCGTCTCTATTTTGAGCCACTAACACTTGAAGATGTACTGGAAATTATTGATCGTGAAAACCCAAAGGGTGTCATTGTTCAATACGGCGGACAAACACCATTGAAATTGGCACGTCCACTTGAAGCGGCTGGTGCACCGATTGTTGGTACCTCACCAGATGCGATTGATAAAGCCGAAGATCGCGAACGCTTCCAGCAAATGATTGAAAAGCTGGATTTATTGCAACCGCCAAACCGCACAGCGCGTGACCCTGAAGTGGCCGTGACGCACGCAGAAGAAATAGGTTACCCCTTAGTCGTTCGCCCATCCTATGTATTAGGTGGTCGTGCAATGGAAATTGTTTATAACGAAGAAGAGTTGCGTCGTTACATGACAGATGCGGTTCAAGTCTCAAATGACTCGCCAGTATTGCTCGATCGTTTTCTTGATGATGCGGTTGAGCTGGATGTCGATGCAATTTGTGACGGTAAAGATGTTGTTATCGGTGGTGTGATGCAACATATTGAACAAGCAGGTGTTCACTCAGGTGATTCAGCGTGTTCATTACCACCTTATAATTTATCTGATGAAATTCTTGAAGAAGTTCGCCGTCAAATCCACATAATGGCACTAGAGCTTGAAGTGGTCGGTTTAATGAATACACAGTTTGCGATTCAAGGTGATAAAGTTTATGTCTTGGAAGTAAACCCGCGTGCATCAAGAACAGTTCCTTTTGTTTCAAAAGCAACAGGTCGTTCGCTTGCGAAAGTCGCTGCGCGTTGTATGGTTGGGCAATCACTTGCTGAACAAGGCATCACGAGTGAAATTGTTCCGGATTACTATTCTGTTAAAGAAGCGGTGTTCCCATTCGTTAAATTCCCAAGCGTCGATCCTATTCTTGGCCCGGAAATGAAATCGACCGGTGAAGTAATGGGAGTAGGGCGAACATTTGGTGAAGCCTTTTTAAAAGCGTCAATGGGTGCGGGAGTAAGCTTGCCATACCATGGCATGGCCTTTGTTAGTGTGCGCGATGCAGATAAACAATCAATATTGTCTGTTGCGCAAAACTTGGTAAAACTTGGTTTTAACCTTGTTTCAACAAGTGGTACAGTAAAAGTGATTAAAGAGGCTGGTATCGAATGTGAAACAGTCAATAAAGTAGGTCAAGGTCGACCCCATATCGTCGACATGATTAAGAATGATCAGATTAATTTAATTGTAAATACAACGGAAGGGCGTCAAGCGATTGCTGATTCGTCAACAATACGTCGAGCGGCACTGCAACACAAAGTGACTTACACCACGACAATTGCGGGAGCGGAAGCGATGTGCGACGCTATGGAATATGAATGTGAAGGAAACGTGAATTGTCTGCAGACGTTGCACGAGGAGTTACAAAAATGAACAAGGTTCCATTAACCGCAGCAGGTGCTGAAGCGCTGCAAAAAGAATTACACCAATTGAAGACGGTTGACCGTCCTACAATTATTAAAGCGATTGCGACAGCGCGTGAACACGGCGATTTAAAAGAAAACGCTGAATATCATGCAGCGCGTGAACAACAAAGCTTTGCAGAAGGCCGGATTGCAGATATTGAAGGTAAACTTTCAAACGCTGAAATTATTGATGTCACTAAAATGCCAAAAACAGGTAAGGTGATTTTTGGTGTGACCGTCGATCTTTGTAACGAAGACACAGGTGAAGAAGTGACTTACCGTATTGTTGGTGAAGATGAAGCGGATATTAAAGCAGGTATGGTCTCAGTCACCTCACCGATTTCTCGCGCCATGATTGGTAAACAAGAAGGCGATATCGCAGTCGTTCAAGCACCAGGTGGTGTGATTGAATACGAAATTCTTGAAGTAAAATATATTTAAATTATTTTTGTCATTGCGAGAAAACGAAGCAATCTCTAAACGACATCAGCCACTATGAAATTCCTATTCGCCTCTGAACGTATTCTCCTGACATTGTGGGTAGGTGGAATGTGGACAGTGGGTTACATCGTTGCACCGACACTCTTTGGTGTACTAGATGATCGCCAATTAGCTGGTTTCATTGCAGGACATCTGTTCACCACCATGAGTTACATCGGCTTTGTCTGTGGTGGCTTATTACTACTCGGTAACCTTTATCGTGTAGGAGCAAAAGACAAAACCAATTACATACTTATCTTAATGCTAGTACTGGTCGCCATTGGCCAATTCGTACTGCAACCGATGATGGCCGACCTCAAAGTCCAAGTCTTAGTCGCCGGTTCTGCCGCCGCTGCAAACTTTGGCAAACTCCACGGTGTTTCTTCTATCCTGTTCATGATCACCAGCATTGCCGGTCTTATTCTCGTTATTAAACCGGCTAAATAACTTCTCTGTCGTAAAACCCCTCTAGATCTTGATGTTAATACGTTGTCAGCGTATTGTTGATGGCAATCCTTATTAAACTGATATGGAATATTGGTGAATAAAAAAATAAAAGTAACGGAACTGAAAAACTGCCTTCCTGCACGCCTTTTTAGGCAAAATATCAATCCATTGAAATTGCTACACTAATGATATTAAAGGAAGTTAATATAAAACCCAGATGTTTATTCGTCCTAAAAGATAAAAGAAACTCATCTTTTAGGCCTACTATTTATAGTTAGGGTGATAAGAAAAGTTATGCTGAAGTTTTTAATAAAATTAGCAACTTTTTCAGGGATATTTTTACTCGTGAGTGTTGTATCAGAATACATGGTTGAATTTACACGCGGCTCTTTATCAGAGCACAGATAACGCTAATATTAGACCAGACCCAGTTCTTCGAATAAATATATCTTTCCAAGTTGTATGACTTAAAAAATCAATGAGTGCAAAGATATGCTTAACAACAACATGTTGGCATAAATTAAGAAAAAAGAAATCAGGTGAAATAACATTGCTATCAAATCATTAAAATTGTGAGCTCCGCTTTGTTGAGGGTGCATCACTTTGGTCAGAAGCAAAATCTTTTATAAAAAAAGGAGAAATGTTATGTCATGTAGATGGTGCAAAATAGCAATTGGTCTTCTTATCTTAGCTGCGTTAACGGCAGCGTTATATGCAATTCTGCAATCAGGGGGTGGTGCGATGGTTATCTGGCAAAAGTTTATCGCCTGGTTGTATGGGGTGCTTGTTGCCAATGGCTGGCTTACGGCCGCTACGGGTGCAGCTAAGGGAGCAGCGATAAAAGCGTTGGGTTATAAAATTTTTGCTGCGATTTTAGTAGCGTCACATGGCGCTACATATGTATTGGCTGATTATATAGATTGGTTTTTATGTGAAATTTGCAAGATGTTAGGGCGGTGTGAGGTTTGTGAGGAACCCAGTCTTAACCCTTAAAGAGGTTTGTTTTGGGGGTAGGGCACAATCCTTTTTAATATTAGTTGGAGGATGTGTTCTGCCCTTTGCTTTACATGTCCCACCAGATGTTCACAGGCACCTTGCTATGGAAGCTGCAGAGTCAGGGGGGAGTTTGAATTGTATCGCTAGTGCAAAACTTGCGCATTGAATACATAACATCGCATTCAAATCTTTGGTTATATTCCCCATTGTCTAACACTAAAAGAAAACCGATATTATTAAGATTTGTTGCCGATCCTTTTCTGTCTCACTAATGCGTTAAGGCTCGCGCGGTAACTCAATCCAGAAGTTACTTCCATGTCCTAGTTTGCTTTCGATACCAATCTTGCCATTCATCAGGGTAATAAATTTCTTACACAGTGCTAGCCCTATACCTGTTCCTTCTATGGCTTTTTTGTCTGCATCAAGCCGACTAAAGGGAATAAATAATTTCTCCTGGTCGGACTCGCTAATGCCCGGCCCTGTATCTGTTACTGTTATTCTTATGGCTTTATCATGAGCGACGCAAGCGACATGAATACGACCTTCATTGTTATTGAACTTGATTGCATTTGTTAACAAGTTAAGCAAAACCTGTTTTAGACGCAACGGATCGACGTTAGCGCTAATTGCACCACACTCAGAGATAACATTTGTAACATGTAAACCAAGTTTGTTCGCGGTTGGTGTTATTGTACTGATACTTTCCTCAATGATAGGCATGATTCGGCATAGTTTCATTTCTACCTTCATTGTATCGGCCTCTATACGACCGAGATCGAGTAGTTCATCAACAAGTTGTAATAAATGCCATCCAGCCTCAAGGATATGTTGGATGTTGGTCTGTTGTTGCTTAATTTCTGTGTCAGAGAGCCCGTTTTTTAATTGTAATTCGATGAGCTGGGCAAAACCAAGAATACCATTCAACGGAGTACGCAGTTCGTGACTCATGCGAGTAAGAAACATTGTTTTTGAATTGTTGGCTCGTTCGGCTTCAGTTCTGGCGACTTCGAGCTCTATATGTGAGTCCCTAACATTGTCCAGCATATTGTTGAAGCAATCAGCTAGCCTACCCAGTTCATCCTTACTCTGAATCTGTACGCGCGCATCAAGATTACCGCCAGCAACATCTTCAGCAGCAATCGTCAGCCCTGACAGCGCATGTTTAAATATGCGAATAAAAGCGGTAGAAATAACTAACGCTGCGATCAACGCAATCACCATAATAATCGCATAGATGTAACCTGCCTGTTTCAGACGATCGGCAAATACCTGGCTAGCTTGCTGGTGGCTGAGTGATTGTTTTTCTGTAATAGCTTCAATATAGGACTTCAACTCGGAAAATGAAGGCATAATAATTGATGTCATAATGTAGTTGTCTTTGCGCCATATGTTTGTATCAAATTTCTCGATGACTTCTCGCAGATATAAATGATAAAGAGTGCGCTTAGCCTCAACTTCTTGTACACCCTGGATTCCCAAGTCCAGATTTAAAGCTAGCAACTGTTGAGTGAGAGCCTTGTTTACATCTGAGTAAGCCTCCACATTTCTTAGATCTGTGGCGGTTTGGGTGGCCATCGCGACCCGCAAGTGGCTCATCATCTGGGTCCAGCTGTGGCGGATGTCAGTGAGCAGTCTCAATACATGAAAGTTTTTTTCGGTTTTTTGCTGCTCACTAACTTCATCGATAAGTTCATTGATATAACCAAGGTACTCGAGCGCAAGCGGGTTGAGCTTACCTGAAGCGAGGGAAATACTGGGGTGGTTTTCCTCGTAGTTATTGCCAAGTTGGTAAAGCTCGTCAGCCCGAGTACTAATAATAGTTGTTAGCTGCTTTGAACGATTAAGATGTTGTGATTTGAGACCAAGCTGTCCTGTTTGTGAACTCGCCAGTAAATTATTAAGAGTATCTTTGGTGATCTGCTGGTTCTTTGTGAATTCTTTATAAAATTTCTTGTCACCGGTGAGAAGAAACTTATGCAGGTCATTGGTTGCAGAATTTACTGCATCCAGCATTTCGCGAGCGGTCTTGATGACGGGTTGCTGCTGGGTGATGATTTTCGTTCCGAGTCTTTCTACCGAGATAAAGTCAAACAGGATATAAGATATGCCAGTGAGCAGAATTAACCCGATTAACCCGAAACCTGCAATAAGTTTTTGGGGTAGGCTCATTCTGTAAATAAATTCTCGCATACTTAAACCTCGGCTCAAGTTCTCTGCAATAGATGCAATGAACTAAGGGTTGTTGGCGGTTTATTCACTGCTTGTAATCACCTTTTAATGCATATCTTCCCTAATATTTACGAAATATTGAACAGATGTAATTTAACCAGCGCAGTCGGCCAGGGTCGGCTGTACCAAGACCGTCGTTCAGATTAGCTAGCCGGTTAGTGTTGATTTGAACACGATAGTCATGGCCAGCGCTAATCTCCTTACAAAATGTAGCATATAATTCTACGTTATGCTGGCGAATTGAGATTTGACGTCGATCAAAATAAACAAATATATAAGGCATTGAACCTGAAATAGTTAGCAAAGTGAGATTTATTAACGTAGGAATGAAATTTTCCGAAGGATATTGGCTGTTTTATATCTTAAAACCATAGTTTGAGATAAAAAAATTAAA
>Ga0316207_10001575_pt1 | contig 27179 bp, 17 predicted proteins | sample 6weekpyrite_MG_FD_204943 | JGI IMG/M metagenome (GOLD analysis project Ga0316207, IMG submission 204943) | Microbial mat bacterial communities from mineral coupon in-situ incubated in ocean water Damariscotta River, Maine, United States -... | ecosystem: Environmental > Aquatic > Marine >... | reverse complement strand
TAAACCGTAATAGTTCACATCGTAAAGCCATGTTCAAAAACATGTCTGTTTCTTTATTCGATCATGAATTAATTCGTACTACAGTTGCAAAAGCAAAAGAATTACGTCGTGTTTCTGAAAAGCTAATCACTTTAGCTAAAGTAGATTCAGTTGCAAACCGTCGTTTAGCATTCGCTCGTTTACGTGACCGTGATGCAGTAACAAAGTTATTCAATGAACTTGGTCCTCGTTATGCGAACCGTCCAGGTGGTTACACACGTATTCTTAAGTGTGGCTTCCGTACAGGTGATAAAGCGCCTATGGCTTTCGTTGAGTTAGTTGACCGTCCAATCGAAGCTCCAGTAGAAACTGCAGAAGAAGTTGCCGCAGCTGCTGAATAAGCTTTAAAGCAATAAATAAAAACCGGAGCTTGAGAAATCAACCTCCGGTTTTTTTGTGCCTGAAATATCTTTACGATTTCTTTGCTAGCATTGGCTTTAGGTATTGGCCAGTAAATGACTCTTTACAGTTAGCGACAGCTTCAGGGGTATCACTTACAACCAACGTTCCGCCTTTGTTACCACCTTCTGGCCCCATATCGATAATCCAGTCTGCAGTTTTTATCACATCAAGGTTATGTTCAATAACGACCAGGGTATTACCATGGTCGCGTAGGCGGTGCAGTACTGCAAGCAGTTGTTCGATATCATGGAAATGCAAACCGGTAGTGGGCTCATCTAATATATAGAGTGTATTACCGGTATCGCGTTTTGAAAGTTCACGTGAGAGCTTAACCCGCTGCGCTTCACCACCCGAAAGGGTTGTCGCATTTTGACCTAAACGAATATAGGTCAGGCCAACATCAATAAGCGTTTGTAGTTTACGTTTAACAACAGGAATAGCATCAAAGAAAACAACGGCATCTTCGATGGTCATATCCAAAATTTCGTTAATGTTTTTCCCTTTGAATTTTATTTCTAAAGTTTCACGGTTATAACGTTTTGAATGACAAATATCACACGGTACGTAAATGTCAGGCAAGAAATGCATTTCAACTTTGATTACACCGTCACCCTGGCAAGCTTCACAACGTCCACCTTTTACATTAAAGCTGAATCGTCCCGGGGTGTACCCACGCGCGCGTGCTTCAGGTGTGGCAGCAAAAAGCTCACGAATAGGTGTGAAAAGTCCGGTATAAGTCGCAGGGTTTGAACGTGGTGTTCGTCCAATCGGGCTTTGATCAATATCGACAACTTTATCAAACTGACCCAGACCAATAATTTCTTTACACGGTGCAGGTGGTGTTGAAGCTGAATTAATTTCGGCTGCAGCATGACGATACAAAGTGTCATTAATCAGAGTTGATTTACCTGAGCCAGAAACGCCCGTAATAGCCGTCATTAAGCCAACGGGAATTTCGATATTAACATCTTGTAAATTGTTTCCAGTGGCACCAATTATTTTTAATAACCGTTCGGGATCTATGGGAGTACGCTGCTGTGGAATCTCTATAGATTTTTTACCCGACAGGTATTGCCCCGTTAAAGACTTAGGGTTGGCTAAGACTTCTTTAGGTGTACCTTGAGCAATAATTTCACCACCATGAATACCCGCAGCAGGACCAATATCAACAACGTGATCGGCCATCATAATCGCTTCTTCATCATGCTCGACCACAATAACGGTATTACCCAGGTCTCTGAGGTAGTTAAGTGTATTAAGCAGTCGGGTATTATCACGTTGATGTAAACCAATTGAGGGCTCATCTAATACATACATTACACCAACTAAGCCCGCACCAATTTGACTAGCAAGACGGATACGTTGTGCTTCACCACCCGATAGTGTGTGCGCGCCACGGCTCAGGTTTAAATAATCTAAACCCACATTAATTAAAAACTCGAGGCGTTGATTAATTTCTTTAACAATCTTCTCAGCTATCTCGCCACGTTTGCCAGGCAAGTTTAAATTTTTGAAAAAGTCAGCCGCGGTATCAATCGGCATAGCTGCTATTTGCGGTAAAGTTTCTTCTTCAATATAAACATGTCGTGCTGAACGATTAAGGCGTTGTCCATCACAGTCCGGGCAGGGTTGCTGATTCATATATTTAGCAAGCTCTTCACGCACCACGCTTGAGTCAGTATCGTGATAACGACGCTGCATGTTCGGGATGATGCCTTCAAAGGGATGTTCCTTAACTTTTTTGCCACCGCGATCATTATTGTAAGTAAACTTAATAATGTCATCGCCGCTACCGAAAAGGATCAGCTGTTGAAACTCTTCTTTTAAGTCTTCAAACGGGAGATCCATATCAAATTTATAGTGCTGTGACAGTGAAAGCAGCATTTGGTAATAATAAACATTACGTCTGTCCCAGCCTCGAATGGCGCCACCAGAAAGCGGCGCATCGGGTTGAACAACAACACGTTTAGGGTCAAAAAATTCTTGTACACCAAGACCATCACAACCGGGGCAAGCACCTGCAGGGTTATTAAAAGAGAATATACGTGGTTCTAATTCAGTAAGTGAGTACCCACATTCTGAACAAGCAAACTTTGCAGAGAACACCATTTCATCTTTACTGCCATCCATGTAGGCAACACGCATAAGGCCATCAGACAATTTTAAAACTGTTTCAATAGAATCGGCTAAACGGGTCTTAATATCTTCACGGACCTTAAAGCGATCAACAACGGCTTCAATAGAGTGTTTTTTCTTTTTATCGAGCTTTTCGAGTTGATCGATTTCAATCACCTTGCCATCGACACGGGCTCGAATAAATCCTTCGGCACGTAAGCGGTCGAAAACCTGTTCATGCTCACCCTTGCGCCCATCAACTAAGGGTGCAAGCAACATTAACTTGGTGCCTTCGGCTAGCTCCAAAATATGATCAACCATTTGGCTAACGGTTTGTGCATTCAAAACAATATCGTGGTCGGGGCAACGCGGTTCGCCGGCTCGGGCAAACAGCAATCTTAGATAATCATAAATCTCGGTAATGGTACCGACGGTTGAGCGTGGGTTATGAGAAGTGGATTTCTGTTCGATGGAAATTGCAGGCGATAAGCCTTCGATATGATCGACATCAGGTTTTTCCATGACAGAAAGAAACTGGCGAGCATAGGCGGATAATGATTCAACATATCGGCGTTGACCTTCGGCATAAATGGTATCAAAGGCCAGTGATGATTTACCGGAGCCAGATAACCCAGTAATAACAATGAGTTTGTCGCGGGGTAAATCAATATCAATGTTTTTTAAGTTGTGGGTACGGGCACCACGTATATGAATAGTATCCATCAAATTTTTCGTTTTACTATTTGTTAATTGGGCAACCTGCTAATATACGCGAATCCTACAAAGATAGGAAAATTTCTAATAATAAAGTCGTTGGATTGCAAAAAAATGTCCCTCAATCAGGAAAACATGACCTCCCTTGAAAAGCGCGTTGCGATGTCGCTTTCCACTATTTTCGCCTCACGGATGCTAGGGTTATTTATGGTCTTACCTGTTTTTGCTGTCTATGCTGAGGAGCTTGATGGTTTTTCACCCACTTTAGCTGGGCTAGCTATTGGTATTTATGGGCTGACGCAGGCTCTTTTCCAGATACCGCTTGGTTTATTGTCTGATCATATTGGCCGTAAGCCGGTTATTATTGGTGGCTTAATTATTTTTGCTATTGGTAGTGTTGTGGCTGCGACAGCGGACTCGATTACCGGTGTCATTGTTGGTCGCGCACTACAGGGGGCTGGTGCGATTGCCAGTGCGATAATGGCCTTAGCGGCTGATCTTACGCGAGAAGAGCACCGTATTAAGGTGATGGCTTCTATTGGTATGAGTATTGGTTTGTCTTTCGCTCTCGCAATGGTGTTTGGCCCAATGCTACATGGCTGGTTTGGTGTTGAGGGCATATTTTGGCTGACCGCCGCTCTGGCTTTAGGCGGCATCTTGGTAGCAAAATTTTGGGTACCGACACCCGTGTTGAGTCGCTTTCACCGAGATGCAGAAGTTGAAGTTAGCTGGTTTAGCAAAGCATTTGCCGATCGACAACTACTACGTTTAGATATTGGGGTTTTTATTCTTCACTTTATTCTTGTGAGCATGTTTGTAGTCATGCCAACGGTTTTACGTGATCAATTTAGTTTTGATCTTGAACAACATTGGCAACTTTATTTACCTGTTTTATTTTTCTCGGTGCTGACGATGGTGCCCTTTATAATACTGGCAGAGAAAAAACGTAAGATTAAACAAGTGCTTATTGGGGCTATTTTTGTATTAATAATAAGTCAGTTTGGCTTGCCATTATTTACCAACTCCTTGCTCGCTTTCGCTATAATGCTGTGGTTATTCTTTAGCGCATTCAACTTACTTGAAGCGAGCATGCCGTCGCTAGTTGCCAAGTTGGCTCCGGCTTCACATAAAGGCACCGCAATGGGAGCTTATTCTACATCGCAATTTTTAGGCGTGTTTCTGGGGGGCCTGGTAGGTGGAAGTCTTAGTGAATTTTATGGCATAACGGGGATAACCGCTTTTAATATTGGGCTGCTTGTACTTTGGTTTGGTTTAGCCGTCAGTATGAAAAAACCAAATTTCTTTACCAGTTATTTATTAAATGTTGGTGAGGTTAGTGAGCAAGAAGCATTAGATGTTATAAAAGGTTTGTCGCATGTAGCAGGTGTCGTTGATGTCACGGTGATAGCTGAAGATGGGATCGCTTATCTGAAGATTGATAAAAAAATTATCGATATGGATGCGCTGCACAAATTTTCCGTCGCAGAAGAAACAGAAGATTCATAATATTTTAAATTCAGAACTTAATGAGAGATTGGGGAGAGAAGCATGGCTAGGGGTGTGAACAAAGTAATTTTGATTGGTAATTTAGGACAAGATCCAGAAGTGAAGTACATGCCGAATGGCAATGCAGTTGCAAATATTACGGTAGCAACAAGTGAGAGCTGGAAAGATAAGAACACGGGCGAAAATGTAGATAAAACAGAATGGCATCGAGTTGTATTTTTCCGTCGTTTAGCTGAAATTGTGGGTGAGTACTTAAAGAAGGGCTCTAAGATTTATATTGAAGGCAAACTTCAAACGCGTAAATGGCAGGATAAGAACGGAGCCGATCACTGGACAACCGAAATTGTTGCCAATGAAATGCAAATGCTGGATTCACGTGGCGGTGGTAGCAGTGACTTTAATCAAGGTCAAAATATGGGCGGTGGGCAGCAACAATCAGCACCACAGTCTGCGCCATCACAAGCAGCACCGGCACCAATGAACAATGATTTTGATGATGACATTCCGTTCTAAGGATTACCTTAGACTACAATGTAAAGAATGTTCTTGAGGTCCCCATTAATTGGGGATTTCTTGTTTTTACAAGTATAAAATTTATCTTCTTCCTTTTTTGTTTATGCTATAGGGCGTGTAAATATCTGGGGACGAGAAAATCGATGATGAGGTTAAAATCACGAATACACCATGATAAAGCTCAGTGATGAAACGTTACATTTAAAGAGCCAGATGATTTTTTATCGTAAGCAATTAATATCTGTGTATACTGAAATACAACGGAATTTTGTATTTAGCAAATTACTATTTGACATCGCGATGTGAATAATAGAAATGATTAAAGCCAGACAAAGACGGCGAAGTAACAGCAGTTCCAGTATAAACATGGACCGCTGGTCTTTCAGGTATAACCATGAGCAATAAAATAGCGAACATCGACGCAGCTAAATCGTCACATCATATACCCGCTCGCAAAACTGCTGATAATTTATTTATTGTCGGCATGGGAGCATCGGCGGGAGGATTAGAGGCCTTTATATCCTTTTTTGATGCCATGCCTGTGGATACGGGCTTAGCTTTTATTCTCGTATCTCATCTCGAGCCTGACCACGCTAGCTTGTTATCCGAGCTGCTGCAAAAACATACTGAGATGCCCGTGAAGGTAATTGAAAATGGTATGAAGGTTAAGGCTGATCATGTTTATGTTATTCCTCCCAATAAAGATTTGCGAATTCTTAACAAGACGCTACAACTTTTTGAGCTGGGACGACCGCATGGTGCTAATTTACCCATAGACGGATTTTTTCGTTCGCTGGCCGAAGATCAGGGCGCGAATGCTATCGGTATTGTTCTTTCGGGCACCGGCTCGGATGGAACATTGGGTATTAGGGCTATTAAAAGTGAGTTGGGTCTGGTTATTGCGCAGGATGAAGCTTCCGCTAAATATAATGGCATGCCAAGAAGTGCAATAGCTACCGGACTGGTTGATTATATTTTAGCTCCGGAGGCTATGCCGGAAACATTAATAGAGTATATCTCACACTCCATAAGGTTTAAGTCTGCTCTGCCTGTTGCACCTACACTGCAACTTACGGATGATTTGAATAAAATATTCATACTGCTTCGCAAAAGAACGGGACATGATTTTTCACTTTATAAAAACAACACGCTTATTCGTCGTATTCAGCGTCGAATGAATCTGCACAAAATAGACGAACTATTTGATTATGTGCAGTTGTTGCAGCAAAAAACCACTGAGGTGGATATATTATTTAAAGAGTTGTTAATAGGCGTAACCAGTTTCTTTAGGGATGTAGAGGCGTTTGATGCACTGAAAAATAAAGCCATATTAAAACTGCTAAAAAAGAAAGCCAGCGATTACACCGTTCGGGTTTGGGTGCCGGCATGCAGTACCGGAGAAGAAGTTTATTCTATTGCTATCTTGCTCCAGGAGAGTATGGAACAAATTAATCGCTTTTTCACCGTGCAGATTTTTGGTTCCGATATTGATGAAGCCGCGATCACTACCGCTCGCAAGGGGCTGTATTCACCCAGCATAGCTGAAGATGTTTCACCTGAGCGATTGGCAAAGTTTTTTAAAAAAGAAAAGAATGGCCAGTACAGGATCAGTAAGGTAATACGTGAAATGGTGATTTTTGCACCGCAAAATATCATTAAAGATCCACCGTTTACCAAGCTGGATCTGCTCTGTTGCCGTAATTTATTGATTTATTTCAATGCTGAATTACAGCAAAAACTAATACCAATTTTCCACTATAGTCTGAAGCCGGGTGGTATTCTATTTCTGGGTACGTCAGAAACTATCGGTGCAAAGACAGATCAATTTGCCACGGTGGATGCAAAACAGCGGATATTCCGACGTAAATCAGGGGCATCGACTATAGCGAGAAGTTTCAGTGCTACCTTGCCCGTTGAGAGTCCGGTGATTAAACAAGAAACTATTTCTATTAACAGGGATAAGGGACTGAGCTCCATGAATTTTATTGAAAGTATACTTCGCGCCAGTGGTATGCCGCCTTGTGTGGTGATTGATGATAATTCCAATATTATGTACATACATGGCAAGGTAGGCCAATATCTTGAACTCCCGGAAGGTAATGTCAGCCTGAATATTCTTGATATGGCACATCACGGTCTGAAAACAATTCTGGCTACCGCTTTAAGTAGTCTGACGGACAATGATGAGTTCATACAAAAGGGAGTGAAAGTCAATCAAAATGGTAGTTATGTAACGGTTGATCTCAATGTTAAATATTTGCAGGACGATAGGCTGGCAAGAAAACTAATCATGGTTATTTTCAACGAAGTTGCTCCTCCAGCAACCTCGGCAAAGGCGAACAGATCAAAATCAAAAAAAACCGCCGCTGAACTTGAACAGGAGCTGCAATACAGCCGGCAGACACTGCAGGCAACAATAGAGGAATTGGAAACAACAAACGAAGAACTGACATCCACTAATGAAGAATTGCAAAGCACCAATGAAGAACTGCAAAGTACTAATGAAGAATTAGAGACCTCGAGAGAAGAATTGCAGTCACTAAATGAGGAATCCATTACGGTAAATACTGAGTTGCAAAACCGGGTCGATGAGTTGTCGCACGCAAATGATGATGTAAAAAATCTGCTCGATAGCACAGATATCGCTACACTGTTTTTAGATACGGAGCTTTGTATTCGACGCTACACACCTAAAATGAAAGATATCATTCCATTGTCGGATATTGATATCGGTCGTCCTCTCAGCGATTTGGCATCAAATCTTCAGGATGTAGATTTAAATGCGAATGCCACTCAGGTGCTGGTTGATCTGGTCGTCAGTGAAAGTGAAGTTAAAAGCAGTAATGGCCACTATTATCTTTTGCGTATTCGTCCTTACCGAACCATTGCTAATGTCATTGATGGGGTAGTGATGACTTTTGATGATATCAGCCTACGTCTACAGGCTGAAATTGACTTAAAGCAGAGCAAGGAACAATTAGCGCAGGCTTTCAAGGCGACAAATGATGCCGTCTGGGACTGGGACTTGAAATCCGGTGCTATACTCGTTGACAAAGGTTACAGTGATCTTTATGGGGAATCGAACGCAAGAGTAGAAGATGTTTGGCAGTGGCGAATGGATCATATACATGGAGATGATCGGGATAGGGTGATTGCCTCCATTCAAACTGCAATTAATACTGACGTCGATTTTTGGCAGGAAAGTTTTCGCTATCGCAGTAAAAACGATAACTACGTTAAAGTAGTCGATCGTGCATATATTTTTCGTGATAAAAATGGCAAAGCCAACCGAGTGCTCGGCGCCATGTTGGATGTATCGCAATATATGAGAGTTTAAATTATTTATTGGTAAGGGAGGGGGATAACATGGATCCTAAAGCGTTGCGCAAGCAGGCAGAAGAAATAACCCTGACTAAAAATCAAGATTTAAAAAAATTGTCAACCGAAGAGATTCAACATCTGGTGCATGAGCTGCATACACATCAGATTGAACTGGAAATCCAGAACGAAGAGTTACGTAAAACCCAGGAACAACTAAGAAAATCGTACGATCGCTATTCCAGTCTTTATAATTCTGCTCCCGTCGGTTATCTCACGCTTAATGATAAGGGGGTTATCATTGAAGCTAATCATACTATTTGCGATCTGTTAAGTTTGCCATGCACAAAACTGATAGGTTCCCCGTTTACTGACTTAATAGCGCATGATAGTCAGGACATTTTCTACCAGCTAAAGCGCGTCTTACTTAAAAATAAAACGCCGCAAAATTGTAATATTCAATTGAATCACCCGTTTCAAAAAAACATTTGGGTGCTGTTAGGCTGCAACGTCATCATGAATGATTTAGTTCAGATTCAAGAGATACGTATGTCGGTCAGTGATATAACTGATTATATGACAGCGCAAGAAGAGCTAAACAAACTCTCGAAGGCGCTGCAATACAGTGGCGAAGGCGTAATGATCGTTAATCGTGATAGTAAGGTTGAATATATTAACCCGGCTTTTACTAAAATTACCGGCTATATTTCAGAAGAAGTGTTGGGTAAACAGCCTGATATTTTGAAGAGTCATACCCAGCCGCCCGCTTTGTATAATAAGATGTGGGATACCGTGAATAGCGGACAAGCATGGTCTGGCAGTGTCACCAATCGCAAAAAAGACGGTACTGATTATCCCGCAATATTATCGATAGTACCGATTCAGGATCATAAAGAGAATATCACTCATTCTGTAGCAACACTAACAGATATGACCGAATATCGTCGGTTAGAAACTCAGTTGCATCAGGCCCAGAAAATGGAAGCCATTGGTGTACTTGTGGGCGGTATCGCGCATGACTTTAACAATATGCTTGCGGCTATTATTGGTAATGTGGAGCTTGCGAAACACAAGCTTGCAACAGATGATCCGGTAATGAAAAATATAAATTCAGTCCACAAGTTATGCGCACGAGCGGCGGGTATAATTCAGCAGTTGCTTACCTTTGCACGTAAAGATCAGGTAGTAATGAGTGACTTTTCGATTAATGCTTTTTTAACCAGCAGTTTAGAATTGATTCGCTTAACTATTCCGGAAAATATAACGCATGAACTCAATGTTTGTTCTGAAGAACTATTTGTTCACGCTAATTCAACATTACTACAACGAGTGATGATGAATCTTCTCAATAATGCCCGTGATGCGCTTGATAGTACTGAAATGCCAAAAATTATCTGTTCTCTTCAACCATATTATGCTGATGACGCATTCAAACAACGTCACCCTAATATAAAATCGAACAAGTTCGCCTTACTTTCTATCGAGGATAATGGTGTTGGTATTCCACATTGGGCAATAGAAAATATATTTGAACCTTTCTATACGAATAAAGAAGTCGATAAGGGTACCGGACTTGGACTCGCCATGGTCTATGGCGCCATCGAAACACACAAAGGTGTCATTGAAGTCGATAGCGAAGTGGGCAAGGGTACAGTGTTTAAAGTTTATCTGCCTGGTATAGACACGTTGAAAGATAAGCAGCCCTTAAAAAAAGAACAGTCTTTGACAGCGAAAGTGAAAATAGTCGGCAATGAAAAATTAATTCTAGTTGCCGATGATAACGAGCAGCTTCGTGAAATTCTAGAAGACAATCTAATCAACCTTGGGTATAGAGTGATTACGGCAGTAGACGGTGAAGATGCTTATCTTCGCTATAAAAAAAATAAAGATAAAATTGCTCTGGTCGTTTTAGATGTTGTTATGCCAAAAATGAATGGGGTAGATGCGGCGATAAAAATTCGTCGGTTGAACAGTACAACTCCTGTTATTTTTGTAACGGGTTATTATATGGAAGGCGCCATGAATGCACAAAAGCAGGTGGAGCACAGTGTTGTGTTAAGTAAGCCCTTCTCCTCGGAAAAACTTAGCGAAACAATTTTCCAGCTGCTTGAGTCATAAATATGGATATTTTCAGCTAAGATATATTTAGCCAGATGATACCGTTATCGTTTCCGCACACTGTAAAAAAGCGCTTCAAGTTAAGTGTTTTATTTCTTGTCTACTAAAAAAAAGTTAACGATAGGAAGTTCAAAATAAAAGATTGTTTCTTGTCCCTCAATGGTATCAAAGCCAATATTGCCACCGAGTTTTTCAATTATCATTTTTGAAATGCTTAAGCCAAGACCGGTTCCTCCAACCCTACGCGTATCGCCACTATCTGATTGCGTGAATTTTTCAAATAAAACATCTTGAAACTCTTTGGGGATGCCAGAACCATGATCTTTTATGTTAATACGTAATTTTTTATCATGCATCGTTGTGAAAATTTCAACGGGCACATCTGCAGGTGAATATTTTGCTGCATTAGATAAAAGGTTACTCATGACCTGAGTTAGACGATCTTTATCTGCTTTTATAGTGGCATCTTTCTCACAATGAGTACAAATAAATTTAGTGTCGTGCTTCTTAGCATATTCTTGATTTAACTCTATGCAATCATCAATGAATGAACTTATTTTTATATCTTCAAGGAAAAAGTTCATTTCGCCAGATTCGAGTTTTGAAACATCAAGAATATCATTAATCAATGTAAGAAGACGTTCAACATTGCGGCTTGCCACATCAAGCATAGTGGTGGCCTGTTCAGGGAGATCGAGACCGAGGCTGTTGGTAATAATATCTAGTGAACCTTTTATGGCGGTTAGTGGGGTTCTAAGCTCATGACTTACTGTAGAAACAAATTCGCTTTTTAAACGATCGACTTTTTTTCTTTCTGTTATATCACGTAAAATACCTGTGAAAAGCATTTTTCCTTTAATGATTTTTGCATTAACGGTAAGTTCAATTGGAAATTGATCTCCATGTTTAGTTACACCATAGAGTTCTCGTTGTAGGCCTATTATTTGTGACTTGTGTGTCATTTTAAAATTCTGGAGGTAGCCATTATGGTGAGAGGCAATACTTTGGGGCATTAATAATGTAACATTTTTTCCAATAACTTCACTTGAATTATAATAAAATGTTTTTTCTGCTCCAGGATTAAAGGACTGAATGGTGCCATGTTCATCAATGGTAATAATTGCATCGGGAACAGACTCTAATATCGCACGTTGTTTTTGTTCCCCATCGATCAATTCATTCATTGAGTACTGAATTTTATCGCGCATTTGTTCTATTGAGCGTGTTAGAAGGCCTACCTCATCGTTGGTTACTCTTGGTATTTCTACCGTATATTCTCCCTGGGAAAATTTTGATGTGACTTCTTTTAGCTTTTTTATGGGCACGTATATCCATTTGGTCTGCAAAATAAAACTGGTTACTGCAATAAGAAAAAAAAGTAATATTGATGAACGATTTAGCTCTTTAATATATTTTTCTTCCTTGTTTTTTTCACTCCCCCAGTCAGTATATAAAGTAAGGTAGCCAAATATTTCTAAATTTTCTTCTATGGTGAAATTGATTTTTATAAGCGTGTCAGATTTTTTTGGTTTGCTGGTAAATATAGGATAAATTTGTTTTTTTTCTTGATCAAGTAACTCAATATAAAGCCATTCCTCTTTATGTATTAGTTGTGAGTTTTCAAAAATACGATGTAGCTCAGCTAAGTCATTAGCTAATATATTTGAAACAATACTTGGGCTTAATGTTTTTATAATATTGGTTTGAGATTCTATAAACTGTTGCTTGGCTTTTTTAAGTTGTGTTGGCTGTACAAATAAAAACAATATGCAAATAATAACCGCTAGTCCGATAATTAATGGGGCTAGTAGTTTTTCGCGAATACCAAATTTAATTGACATTTTAAAACTTATTTAGAAATAAACTTTTCAAGATTAAGTTTATATAAAGGAATGTAATCTTCCATCGATGCATCACCGATTTTTTTCATTGGGATTTTTTCTAATAATGATTTACCAATTTTGTTTTCTTCCAGATCTAACAAGGCTTGTTTTATTTTTTTTACATCACCAGTGGGTATACGAGAGTGTACGGCCAAAGGATGTGGTGCAACTTTAGGTGTACGGTGTAAAACACGTAGAGCAGCTTTAATGTTTTCTTTTTGTTGTTCTAAGGTCTTTTGTACAGCTCCGCCTGCAGTGGTTTGTTTAACCACAACATTAAGATAAACCGAGCTATGCGTCTTTACATATACAGGTTGAACTTTTATATCGTAGGTGTTTTTTAAGTCAGCTCGAATTAATAAAGATGCTCCTAAGGCATTAGGTGAAGGAAAAGCGACTTTTTTTCCATCTAACTCTTTTACAGAAGTGATATTGCTGTCTTTTCGAACAGTGAGAATACCGTGTAATTTACGACCATTATCTCTCACCATTGGAGTGTAACCTTGGCTCTTTTGTGCGAGTAGCATCTGATAAGGATTCATATAAGCAAAATCAAAGTTACCGGCAAGAACGTCGCTTTCAAAATCTGAAATGGTTGGTGAGCCAACTAATTTGAGTGTTATGCCGGTACTTCTTTTAATTTCATTAAGAATCGGATTCCAAATTTTTCGAATGTGTCTTATTTCAAATTGCGGCACGATACCGATGGTGTATACGGTTTTGTTCTCTGCTTGTGCATGCAGTGAAAAGAGTGAAAGAAAAAATACAGGTAAAAGAAATATAGTCGTTTTATACATGCCAGAGCTGCCATCACTGAATTTGGAGAATTAAAGTCTGTATCGGCTGTTTGTACTGAATGTTTAATTAAAAGGGGAATGCTTTAGGTGAGGGAGAGTAATAGCCTCAGTGAACCAGAAAAGACTTACATTTAGTGGTTTCGGTTTACTGAAAAGTTTGCCAAAAAGATGAGCGCATCTTTGTAGTTGGACTCAGGTAAGAAGCTGAGCGTGTCGATTGCCCGTTTGGCTTCATTTTTGGCGCATTCTGAGGTGTATTCGATGGCGCCAGATTGATGAATGGCTTCATGAATTTGTTCAATTTTGTCCAAACCACCTGTTTCGATGGCTTCACGTACCATTTTTGACTGCTCTTCACTGCCATTTAGCATGGCATAAATGAGCGGTAGAGTGGGCTTACCTTCAGCAAGATCATCCCCGAGGTTTTTCCCCATTTCTTCTGCGGAAGAAGTGTAGTCGAGTACATCATCTATTAGCTGGAAGGCACAACCCAGGTGCATGCCATATTTGGCCATGGCCTGTTGCTCTTCGCTTGGGCGATCACAAATAACGGCCGCAAGTTCTGACGCCGCTTCAAATAATTTGGCTGTTTTGCTATGAATGACCTCGAGATAACGGGATTCAGTGGTATCGGGATCGTGGCAGTTAAGCAATTGCAGCACCTCGCCTTCGGCGATGGTGTTAGTCGCTTTAGAAAGAATAGCCATGATTTGCATACGATCGATTTCGACCATCATTTCAAAAGCACGCGAATAGAGAAAATCACCGACTACCAGATTCTGACTTGCGAGAAATTATACTAGGCAGGCTTGTTAACTATAAAAGGCCCTAAAGCAAGATTATCAAGACCACTTTTCAAAAATGCTCGAATAGCATCTTTAGCATCACAAATAATTGGTTCTTCATGCATATTGAAACTTGTATTAACTAAAATAGAGAGCCCAGTTTTTTCTTTATATGAAGTAATAATGTCATAGTATTCTGGGTTTTTAGTCCGCTTTAATATTTGGGGGCGTAAAGTATTATCAACATGTACACATGCTGGGGCTTCATTTTGGCACTTTTCAGTTGCATAGTGGGTAACAGTCATGAACTGGTCAGAAATTTTCGTATTTTCCAAATCTCCTGAAATCATGTCCATAACATCAACATCTCTGAGGACGGGTGCAAAAGGCATAAACTCACTACGTCCTAAGCGAGCATTCAACCAGTCATTAGCAGTTGGGTCTGTAGCGTCATAAAGAATAGAGCGATTTCCCAATGCTCGAGGACCGTATTCCATAGGGCCAGAACATCGAGCCACAATATGCTTTTTAGCAAGTAAATCAGCAACGTCGTGAGCCATGTTAGAAGGCTTGTAATAATCTAATTGATTTGTCTTTAAGAGTTCTTCAATGCTATCCCCTTCAATAGAAGTTCCTAAATAAGCACTATCAATCGCAATAGGTAAAGTCTTCTCTGGTCTTTCAGACCAAGCTAAATATGCTGCTCCAAGAGCTAAACCACCATCTCCCATGTTTGGAAAAACAAACAATGACTGGATATTGTCAATTTCTGCTAGACATTGATTTGCTCGGACATTTGCATGCACTCCTCCAGCAAGAGCTACATCGCTCATACCTGAAACGGTTAAGTAATGCTTTAATTGGGCAACAAGCAGTTCTTCTGTAATAGCTTGAATACCGGCAGCTATATCTTCCCGGGTATGAGCAGATAACTGCCGCTGCAAGGTTTTGTGTGCTTGTCTGAAGATACCGAGATGAGATTCATATCTTCCAGTGGCATTATTAAAGCCAATAGCTTCTCGGAAAATATCGATTGTAGCTGTTGCGTCTCCCCTGGCCGCAAGCCCTGTTGTTTTCCCAGCGTGATGGATCTTTCTGAAGCCACAAAGATCGGTAGCATACCCATAAATTATGCCAAGTGAGTCTGCAAAAGATGTTCTGTTCAGCTCCTGTAATTTCCCATTCTTACCGATTGCGACCTTCGAGCAGAGGCCATCTCCGAAACCATCATTGGAAATTACCAGGCATTGATTTTTTCCTGAGGCAAAATAGGCACTAGCCAGATGACAGTCGTGATGGTCGTATGTTTTAACAGGAGCCTGGATATCGAGATCACGCAATTGCTTGACGATCTTGTCATATGATTTGCGGCTTGCAATTCTATTGAGCTTCCGGAAGCCTGAAACAGCGGGCCCCATACTCATTATGTTCCGGCCAGCGGGAAATGACGAGATTTTTTCAGCCACACTAACCGAGCGACGATAAGAACCATCATCTTCAGAAAGATCGTTGTTTGTTGAGGGATAACTGGAGAGATGTTTGGCACCAATTGCCACTATAAAAATCTGGTCTGGACCAATGCCTGCGTACCTCATAACCTCTTTGATGGAATGGACTGGAAACCCCATTTGTTGTTTTTTCCGGGTATATCTTTCTTCATTGACAGCTGATAAAACTTTTCCATCTAAAATTAGAGCTGCACCAGCATCATGCGATAAAGTTATACCAAGAATAAAATTATTACCTTGCTTTCGGTCAGCGACGTCCTGCATTAAAGTTTCTCCAGCTAATGTTTGTTTTAGGTATGGAATAGATTTTCCAGTTCTTTCTTTTTAATAATTTTTCATTGCCTAGTTTTTGAATACCCAGAAATTAAATAGAACATAAGACAATAAAGGGACAAGCATAGTCCCCAGTACTGTTCCCATCCAATATGGCAACTCTAGGATATTAAGTGCCAGCCACATGGTCGAATACATCGTAATCACTCCAATTGTATGGGTAACAACAAAACGATTAACCTCTCCAACGATGTTTCCCTTGGATCTGAATGTTAAAATCTTCTGACCTAAAAAGGAGACGGGAAGGGAAATAGCATAACCAAAGATACTTGCGTTAACTGGTTCATAATAAAATACCTCAACAAGAAGCGCAACTGCGGCAAAATAGGTAATAGCAGAAGTAGCGCCAACTAAACCAAAAAATATAAATTTATAATTTCGTTGTATTCTATTATTCATAATTTACCAACTATGTCCTGTTTATATTTAATGTGTGTTTTTATTTTGCTTATCATTGTATATTGTCAATCTCATATAACAAAAGTTTGTTGTGTATAAAAAGTGAAGAGAATATCAATAATCGGCGGAGGAAGGTGGTCACGTGTTATTGCTGATACGTTGCTAAATCTACGAAACATAACCTTCTCCATTTCAATGCACTCTCCATCAGGCATGGAGTCATTAGAATCATGGGTATCATTGAATGATCAGCGGAAAAAAATAAAGCTGTTGAAAGACCTAACTTTTGATAAGGAAAATCTTAATACTGATGCAGCAATTGTAGTCAACAGGGCAAGCGATCATTACTCAACGGCTGTGAGTATGCTTGATGCTCGTATTCCTGTGCTGGTAGAAAAACCTATTGCCTTGACCGGTGATGGGGTGGATAAGCTTACAACATTAGCGAAAAAAAACAGAACCTTTCTGTATGCTAGTAATGTTTTCCTTTTTCAGGAAGAATTTGTGAACTTCAAAGAAAGAGTTCAGAACAGTAAAACTGTAAAAAAAATCAAACTGTTCTGGACAGATCCCGTTCGAGAAATAAGATATGGGGAAAGCAAAACATATGATGAGAGTCTCAATATTGTCGATGATGTTATTTCCCACGTTTTACCAATGATTCAGTCTCTCCATGAAGCCGCCATGATGCTGAAAGATATTGATGTTAAGTTAGGTGGTGCAAGTGTAGACATACTATTGGTAACGGAGAATGCAGAGGTTGTCATTCATTTAGCGAGAGAAGCTGAAAAAAGACAGCGGTCTATTTTTGTTGAAACTGAACATGAGACTTTCTATTTTGATTTTGCGACTGAACCTGCAACCCTGACAGTTCAGCTAGGTGAGAAATGTGAAACACTGAAGCTGCCTCAGAAAACACGCCCTATGCGATCAATGCTTCAAATGTTCTTAGACAATGTTGTGAACGGTTCTATTGATCCTCGAATGTCTCCAGCATTAGCTGCAAACGCCATGCATCTTGCTGACGAAATACGCCCCCTTTATCTTGAGCTGCAAGAACAGTGGCTAAATGGCAATCATCTAAAAGAAATGGGTGATGGGAAGCTGTACGCCATGCGAGAAAGAGGGCTTGCATAATTGTTTTTTTATCATGTAGCATGGAGACGGTTTTTGTCAGGCAATTCAATCATGGTAAAAATATCAGTTTTGATCATAGCGGCTCAAACGGAAAATTTTACTGCTTAGCAGGCTAGTTTATGGAAGCCTGCGGGATTTTGTTGATAACAATTAAAATAATTATAAATAAACACAATACACTTAGGCTTATAAAATTATGAAAAAAAATTCTATTTTACTAGAAGATGCCAAAAATATATTTGACAGTTGTGGAGATATTTTTTCCGAACTTTCTGGAAAGAACCTTTTAATAACTGGTGGGGCAGGTTTTCTTTGTTCTTATTTTCTGGATATTTTTTCAATATACAACATGCAAAACCCAGGAAAAGAGATAAATATTCTCGCAACTGATAATTTTCTTTCAGGGATTCCAGAAAGACTGGAAGCTTTCAATGGTATTGCTGGAATTGAAATAAGAAACCATAATGTCCTGAAGCAATTGGACGAAGAAATCACTTTTGATTACATCATCCATGGTGCAAGTGTCGCCTCACCAATTTATTACCGTAAATACCCATTGGAAACCATTGATGTCAATATTAATGGTACATGGAATATGTTGAAGCGTGCACAGGCAGATAAAAGTAAAGCTATTCTTTACTTCTCTTCCTCGGAAGTATACGGGGATCCTGACCCAGCTCGGGTACCTTCAGATGAAACCTATCTTGGCAATGTCGAGACAATGGGGCCTCGTGCCTGCTATGACGAGTCCAAGCGTCTTGGTGAAACTCTTTGTTATAACTTTTATCATCAGCACGGGGTTCCAGTAAAGGTAGTCAGACCCTTTAATGTATATGGCCCTGGTCAGAACTTAAATGACGAGCGTATTTTGCCTGACTTACTTTCAGCTAGTATTGAAAACAAAGACATTGTCTTGTTTTCAGATGGCACACCAACTCGCTCTTTTGTTTATGTCCGGGATTTCATGAAGGGAACCTTAGGTATTATGTTCAATGGTAAACCAGCAGAACCCTACAATGTTGGGAATGATGAAGAGGTGAGTATTAGTCAGGTTGCTGCAATGATGTGTGATGCAGCAAAAGAATTTGGTCGGGACATTTCAGTGAAGTTTGAGACAAGCCAGGATGAACAGTATCTTGAAGATAACCCGAACCGGCGTTGCCCTGATTTGCAAAAAACCAAGTCCACCATTAATTGGAAGCCTGAGATCATGGTAAGGGAGGGGCTTTCAAGGACATTGTCCAGTTATTTAGAAGAAGAGACCTTAGAAACTCAAGCGAAAGAAACATGAAAGTTTCAGTAATTGGTGCCGGTTTTGTTGGTCTGACGACAGCACTTGGTCTGGCAGAAAAGGGACATGATGTTGTTTGTGTTGATGTTTCTGAAGAACGAGTTAAGCAACTGAATAGTGGTATTGTTCCATTTTTTGAACCTGATGTTGAGGAGCTGCTACAACGCCAATTAGAAAGAGGTAAATTCAGAGCTACCTTGGAAACTGGTCTTGCCATTAGTGATACGGAAATGTCGATTATCTGCGTCGGCACACCTAGCACCGATAAAGGAATAGATTTAGGTTATGTGATCAATGCGGCACTCGATATAGGCAAGTACATACAAGCAGGTAACTTTCATGTAGTTGTCGTAAAAAGTACTGTTGTACCAGGTTCTGTTGATTCTGACATCAAGAGTGCTTTGGAAAAGTCGACAGGACTTGTTGCCGGTCAAGACTTTGGTCTGGCAATGAATCCAGAGTTTTTACGTGAGGGTTGTGCCGTAAATGATTTTATGGATCCTGACCGTATCGTGATAGGAGCAGATGACGAACAATCAGGTAAAATACTTGAAAGGTTATATGTCGATTTTGATTGCCCTGTCATCGTAACTAGTACACGCAATGCAGAAATGATCAAGTATGCCTCCAACTCTGTTTTGGCAACTTTGATTTCCTTTGCAAATGAAATTGCGTCCATTTGTGAGAGCGTCCCCGGCTTATCGGAAGAAGTAGTTATGAATGGATTATTTGAAGACAGGCGCTTTTGGTGTGCTTCCGATGAGGGGGAATATTCAAGAAAAAGACCAGAATTGATCTCATACCTTCGCGGTGGGATAGGTTTCGGAGGATCATGTTTTCCAAAAGATGTCACAGCCCTACACCGCTTTGCCAACCATGCTGGACATGAAGCGAAGATGCTTCAGTCTGTTCTTGAGATAAATTATGCCAGAAGCGATGCGATTATTCGTCGGCTTGAGAATAGTATGGGTGAAAGCGTATCAGGAAAGAAAATAGCTGTTATTGGTACAGCGTTCAAACAGGATACAGATGATCTGAGAGAATCACCTGCTGTTAGGATTATTGCTTCATTGCAGACAAAAGGTGCGGAGGTCATGGTTCATGATCCGATGGTGAAAGAAAAAAGCATACAGGAGGCTGTAGGTAATGTAGCCTTTGATGTAGCTAGCTCCCTTGAAGAAGCTCTCGAATCGGCATGGGGAGCCATCATTGCTACGGCATGGAATGACTACAAGGAGGCTGACTGGCCTTTTCTTGCTAGTAAAATGAAATCTGCCATCATTTTCGATGGAAGGCAGGTAATTCCAGCAGAACAACAGGGTAAGGGGTTTGTTTTGTTGAAATCTGGTAATGCAGATGACTTTAAAGCTAGTTAATGAATGTATAACAATATAATAAATAAAGAGGTCTGAATTGAAAGTCGTAATTTTTGCTGGGGGTCAAGGCACCCGCTTGTATGAAGAGACAGAATTTCGTCCCAAGCCAATGATTGAGGTTGGAGAACACCCGATTCTCTGGCACATAATGAAAATATTCAGTCATCACGGTATCAGTGAGTTTATTATTTGTACCGGATATAAAGGTAGCCAGATAAGTGATTATTTTGCAAACTATTACCAGCGAAACTCGGATGTTACTTTCAGTTATAACGATAATGGAAAGGTTGAAATGACATTCCACAAGCCACCACAAGATAACTGGTCAGTTACCGTTGTTGATACCGGTCAGAATACTCTGACGGCAGGACGACTAGCTCTTGTCCGGGATTATATTGGAGATGAAGATTTCTGCCTTACATACGGAGATGGTGTCTCCGACGTTAATATATCCGAACTTATTAAATTCCATAAAAGTCATGAAAAAATTGCAACTGTAACGGCTGTACAGCCACCAGGGCGGTTTGGTGCGCTTGATATTAATGGCGACAAAGTAGAACAGTTTGTTGAAAAGCCCATCGGAGACAAAAATTGGATCAATGGCGGCTTTTTTGTTTTGAAATCTGATGTGTTTGATTATTTACCAGAAAATTCAGCTGATGAAATGTGGGAAGGTTCACCATTGACTAGTCTGGCTAATGATGGCCAGTTACAGGCCTTCAGGCATAGTGGCTTCTGGCAAGCAATGGATACATTACGTGACAAGTTTTATCTGGAAAAACTTTATACTAATGGAGCCGCGCCTTGGATCACTTGGAAATAGTTGATTCAGAATTATTTAGTTCTTTTATTTTATTGAGTAGTTATGGCTACTCAAGGGATTGGATATGAGTAGAAAAAAAATAATCTCTATCATCATCCCTGTATACAATGAAGAAAAAAATGTATGGAATGCTTACAGTGAAACCAAAAAGGTTTTTGATACTGATTTGAGTAAATATGATTTTGAAATCATATTTACTGATAATAACAGTACAGATAATACTATGTTGGAGCTGGAAAAAATTGCCGTAGAAGACCATCGGGTCAAGGTTGTAACATTTACGCGTAATTTCGGTTTTAACAAATCCTTGATTACCGGATACCGGCTGGCTGAAGGTGATGCTGCCATCCAGCTTGATTGTGACCTGCAAGATCCGCCACAATTGTTTAAACAATTTGTTGAACTTTGGGAACAGGGGCATGACGTTGTTGTTGGGCGGCGTGTTAACAGACCTGAAGCAAAATGGCTGCTTTTATTGCGCAAGGCCTTTTACCGGTTTTTGTCTAATATTTCCCAAGATAATGTTGTACTTGATGGGGGAGATTTCAGGCTTGTAGATAGAACAATTCTGGATCAGCTCCGTGAAATCCATGATTCAACACCCTATGTTCGAGGTTTAGTTTCTATCCTCTCCTCCAATCAGACGGATATTCCTTACCACAGAGATAAAAGGAGGTTTGGCGAAAGTAAGTTTCCGGTAATAAAACTTATTGGCCTTGCTTTAGACGGGATTGTCAGCCATTCGACCTTACCGCTTCGCCTAGCAACAATTACCGGCGTTATTGTTACGATTATCACAATATTATTGTCACTATTTTATTTCTCCTCTAAGCTTATTTTTGATTATCCAATGCCAGCAGGATTTGCTACTGATGTTATTCTTCAGTTACTCTCAATCAGTCTGAATGCAATTTTTCTTGGTGTTATAGGGGAATATGTTGCTCGCATCCATCAGCAACTTCGTTATACACCTATCACTGTTATTAAAAAAACAATTAACTTTTCAAACTCGAGCAAACATGGTCATAAAGAATGACGTGGTTAAAAACAAAAGTTTATTTCTTATGCGTAGCATAAGAGGAATTCGTTCTGTTTCCTGCTTTTCGAGATAGATATACTGGAGCATAATCATGAGCAATCGCCCAAATCATAATATTCCAAATGGTCCTATTAGCGGATGTCAGGTGTGCGGATCCAAAAACTTGGAACTTGTCATTGATCTTGGGCACCAGCCTTTATGCGATGGGCTGCTTGATGACAACTCGATCAATGAAAAAGAAGTCTTCTACCCTTTGCGTCAGGTATGGTGCAAAGATTGTACTCTCAACCAGCTAGATTATGTGGTACCAAGTGAGGTTGTCTATCACCCCAACTACCATTATAAGACAGGCATTACAAAGGAGCTTGTAATCTTCCAGAAGAAACTGGCTGAAGATGTGATCCGTGATTTATCAATCCCAGAAAAAAGCCTTGTTTGTGATATCGGCTCTAATGATGGCACCTTGCTAAAGAGTTTCAAGGAGTTAGGTATGACGGTTCATGGGGTGGAACCAACAAATGTAGCTCGTTGTGCTATAGACGATGGAATTCCTACGCTGCAGTCACCTTTTAACCCACAAGCCGCCCATAAAGTTGTTGCTGAAGTAGGCAAAGCAAGGATTGTTACGGCAACAAATGTTTTTGCTCATATGGCGAGCCTGGGAGATGTTATGCAGGGGCTCGAAATTATGCTTTCGGATGATGGTTATTTCTGTCTCGAAAACCATTACATGACAGCGATTAAGGATGGGCATCAGTATGATACTATTTATCATGAGCATCTTCGCTCATATTCTTTGCATGCCTTGATAAAGCTTTTCAGCTATTATGACTTTACTGTTATGGAAGCTATGAAAACATCGCGCTATGGTGGGAATATCCGCTTGTATGTTGCCAAGGGCAATGGAAGAACTCCCAACCCATCTGTCAAATCTATTTTAGATGAAGAAATAGCTTTAGGTATTAATACATCCGAATACTATCGAGAATTCAGGGATAATTCTATTGCCCTTAAAAATGATTTGGTAGCAACACTTGTTGGTTTGAAGCGAGAAGGTTACCACGTTGTTGGGAACTCCTTTCCAGCCCGAGCCAGCACACTTCTAAATTTTGCAGGGATCAGCAAAGATATTCTGCCGTATATTGCTGAGCAGAAAACCTCGATGAAGCTAAATAAGTTTATGCCCGGTACCCATATACCGATCGTCAATAATCAGATCTTGTTTGATGAGCAACCTGATTATGTTGTTTTGCTTGCGTGGCATCTCGCAACTCCAATTATGGAGCAATTGCGCGCGCGTGGATTAAAATCAAAATTTATTATACCAATGCCTAGTGTAAAAATAATTGATTAGGATTCTTTTTGCTTTATTGTGAAATTACAAAATATTTTTGATTTTTCCTCAAGTATATTATGCAAAGTAAGTTGCCTGCTATGAATATAAATTTTTATAACATGGATAAAACTAATTCTTTTCATACGTTTGCATTGATTAGTTTTATTTTTTCAATTCTATTTATCTTTGCATATTCAAACCTTACTCTGCATCATGCAATATTTATCTGTATTTATTATATGTTGCCAGTCATATTAATTTCTTTTTTTTCATTGCGCAGCAGTAGTAAAGATACCATTTCGCCACGGTTAGTTTCTGTATTTTTAGCTATGATTGTTTTCGGTTTTTTTGCCGTTTCGGTGGTTGCTCTTATGGCATCGAATGAGTGGGACAATCTTCATGCATTTAATGCGCTTGAAAATTATGTAAAAAGTGTAATGCTTACAGATACTCCAATGCATGCAGTAATAATAAATTCGATAGTCAGAACAGGTTTCTCGAGCACAGCACTACATGGAGATATTTTTTATCCTTACCATTTAGCCACACATTACTATGATGCGCTTTTTTCGTATGTGACGGGGCATAATGCTTTGGATATATATGGCATAACTACCTTTGTTAAAACTATAGCTTTTATTTTAGCGGTTTTGTACTTTACTTTGAAAATGACAGTTTCAAATAATATTCTGTATGTTGGAATTCATTATTTATTGTCGTTAGTTTTGTTAGTTTACTCTGGCCATGCAATTGGATCTCATGCTTTATGGCTTCCAAGTATCTTATTAGTGTTATCTTGGCCCTACGTTCTTACTATCTTAGAGAAAAAATTTAGTACGAAATCTATTTTAATACTCTTTGTTATCGGTGTTATTGCTGCATTTGGTAAAGTTAGTCTTGGCATGGCATTCATGGCTATGATAGGTCTTTATCTTTTCTTTCAGAATTACAAAGATACCAGGGTTATCATCCTAGGGGGCTTCTGGATTCTATATCTCGCTATTTTTTCAACATTTTTTACAGACCGAATGGGGGGAAGTGAAGCTGTTGATTGGGTACAGTATTTTAATCATTACAAACTTTCTTATATGGGGTTAGCCTTATGTGGGGTTCTGGCCGTAATAAAACCATCTGGTTTATGTAGAAAGGCATTCCTACCAATAGTAATTTATAACATTGTAATTATTGCGACCTCATGGATAATTGCTAAAGCACCAGAAGATTGGGGGTATTTTGCTCTTGGCTCAATGTTCATTGCAAGTTTATTTACATTGACTGATCTTGGAAAAACATTTGGAGATAGAAAAAACTTTGTTACTTTATTTAATAAAAGCCTATATTTTCCTAAAACATCTTTTTCTTTAATTTTAACTTATGGGCGTCAAAAACGAAGTATATTAAATGTAGGGTTAAGTTCGGCAGAAAAATATTTGCCACTTAAGATTAGTGATTTCGTTGCATACTTATCAATATCCATGATTATATTTGCATATTTTTCTCAATTTCCAGTGTTCGACATAAATAAAAATTTAAAAACGATCAACGTCTTCCCTTACCGCATCTACAATTTAGATAAAGGATATAAAAACAAGAAAACTATTATTCGTGATGTTATGAGCGGTGATCTAGGTTCTTACAAAGAAGAAATGAATTTCGAAAATAAAGAAATTGTTAAGTTCAGGGAGTCATTACATAACTTTATGCTTCAGAAGGGCTCTCAAAATTTACCCATATTTTTGTCAAAAAGAAATTGGTTGGTTGTTGAGTCACTTGTTCCTGCGCCAATCGATAAAGTGGAGTGTAGCAAACACTTCATGATTCAGAAGGGCACTCAATATCCCCCCATATTTTTGTCAAAAAGAAATTCGGTGGTTGTTGAGTCACCTGTTCCAGCGCCAAATAATAGAGTGGAGTATAGTAAACACTTTGATATATCTTGTGAATGGATGAGTGCTTTGGCATTTTCTGCTTTCATTGGTGTACCTATAATATACGGACTTCCCGAACAGTATCCCATATATTGGGGGTATTATTATTACCAAAATCAAGGGCACAGATTGGAAAATCTTGAGAGTGTAAATTGCAACGACTTCCCTGCTTTTATTGATGTCATATCTATTAAGCCACCGCTTTTTGAGGTAAGCAGCTGTGGGCCCTGAAACTTTGACTGAGAGGCTTTTGTATTCTAGTACTGTCATTAATTTATTTAACGAAGTTATTGAGGTAAACAGAGCCGCATGTCTTTACATAAAAGAGATTAAAATTAAGGTTAAATTTTTATCGTAGGTTGCTTCTGAACAATAAGGATACGCCAAATGCATTGGGAGAAGGAAAGGAATCTTTTTCTTTATACCTTTGTAATAAAGATCAGAGGGGGGGGGGATTTCGTTTAATTTAATAGTTTGCTAAAAACTGAATGTGTATTACTCGAAATATGTAGATTATTAATGGTTTCGGTTTACTGAAAAGTTTGCCAAAAAGATGAGTGCATCTTTGTAGTTGGACTCAGGTAAGAAGCTGAGCGTGTCGATTGCCCGTTTGGCTTCATTTTTGGCGCATTCTGAGGTGTATTCGATGGCGCCAGATTGATGAATGGCCTCATGAATTTGTTCAATCTTGTCTAGGCCACCGGTTTCAATGGCTTCACGTACCATTTTTGACTGCTCTTCACTGCCATTTAGCATGGCATAAATGAGAGGTAGAGTGGGCTTACCTTCAGCAAGATCATCCCCGAGGTTTTTCCCCATTTCTTCTGCGGAAGAAGTGTAGTCGAGTACGTCATCTATCAATTGGAAGGCACAACCCAGGTGCATGCCATATTTGGCCATGGCCTGTTGCTCTTTGCTTGGGCGATCACAAATGACGGCGGCAAGTTCAGACGCCGCTTCAAATAATTTAGCGGTTTTACTGTGAATGACCTCGAGATAACGGGCTTCAGTGGTATCGGGATCGTGGCAGTTAAGCAATTGCAGCACCTCGCCTTCGGCGATGGTGTTAGTCGCTTTAGAAAGAATTGCCATGATTTGCATGCGATCGATTTCGACCATCATTTCAAAAGCACGCGAATAGAGAAAATCACCGACTAAAACACTGACTGCATTGCCCCACAAGGCATTTGCGGTGTCTTCACCACGGCGTAAATCGGAGTTATCAACGACATCATCATGCAGTAAGGTCGCGGTATGAATAAACTCAATAATTGCTGATAAATCAATATGTTGCGAACCATTATAAGCGAGGGCTTTGGCGCTTAATAAGTGGATAATGGGGCGTAGGCGTTTGCCACCACTATTGATAATGTGCCCACCTATCTGGTTGATCAGCGCAACCTCTGAATGCAGACGAGTCTTGATACAAGCGTTGAGCTTGCCCATATCATCCGCAATGAGCGTATTAATGTCGTCGATCGTCGAAATAGCCATGAGTTTTGTGGAAAAAATTAAACAGCGTGCATGCTAGGGCGCGTATCGGGTGCTGTCAAGCTGGGAGGGCTAAATTACAGAAATGGGGAAATTTGCAGTAAAATAGGTAAAATATAAGTAAATATCCTTTGACCCAAGCAGGGGGAACGGCTAAAATTCGCGTCCCTGTATTTGATGACATTTATAGTTTTCAAATGTAGCAAAAGATTCAGAGATTTGGACGCCTTATATTTGATTTTCGCGTCTGAATTCAAGCAAATATCATTAGAGTTTGGAGAAAGACATGTACGCGGTAATTGAAACCGGTGGTAAACAATATCGAGTT
>Ga0316207_10001574_pt1 | contig 27232 bp, 19 predicted proteins | sample 6weekpyrite_MG_FD_204943 | JGI IMG/M metagenome (GOLD analysis project Ga0316207, IMG submission 204943) | Microbial mat bacterial communities from mineral coupon in-situ incubated in ocean water Damariscotta River, Maine, United States -... | ecosystem: Environmental > Aquatic > Marine >... | reverse complement strand
TGCGCGGGCTCCGGCCATGTTACGGCCGTGGGTAGTTGTTCGTGAGCGATACTCAGGCATATTGTTTCTCAATGACAGTTTGATTACAGATGCGCTATTGTAAAGTTTGCGCTACAAATCACAAAACATTTCCTTAAATAATTACATTTTGGTGATAAAAAAACCGACAGACTGATATATACTTAATCTATTGATTACAATTCATTAATTGACCAGCCCTATACAATAAAATAAACAAAACAGGCTAATATCACTCATGACTCTGACCGAACTACGCTATATCGTCGCCGTTGCCCGTGAAAAGCATTTTGGCCGTGCCGCCAAAAGCTGCTTTGTAACCCAGCCAACACTGAGTCTGGGTATTAAAAAACTGGAAGAGGAACTCGGTACCGTATTATTTGAACGCGGCGCCAAAAACGAGGTACGAACCACTGCCATTGGTGAACGGATTATTAGCCAGGCACAGAAGGTTCTGGAAGAAGCCGATACCATCAAGAGCATCGCCGAACTCAATACCGACCCTTTAGCCGGCCCGGTCAGACTCGGCGTTATCTATAGCATCGCCCCGTATTTATTACCCCGATTAATTCCCATCATTCATAAAGACGCACCGCAAATGCCTTTAATGATTGAAGAGAACTACACCGCGGTTTTATTGGAACAACTGAAACAGGGCAAACTGGATGTCATCATCATCGCCCTGCCCTTCGATGAACCCGGCATTGTCACCCATGCTGTCTATGATGAGCCCTTCGTTGTGGCAACACCACGCGATCACAGCTGGCGAAAAAAGAGTCATATCAAACCCCGAGAACTGGTTGAAGAAAATCTATTGTTATTAGGCCCCGGCCATTGTTTCCGTGATCAGGTTTTAAAAATCTGCCCGGAATGCAATCAGCAAACCAGTAACAAAATGCAGGATACATTACAGGGCAGTTCACTCGAAACCATGGCGCACATGGTCGCAACCGGCGTTGGCATCACCGTACTACCCTGCGCCTCGGCTGATAGCCATGTACATGCCGAATTACTCGGCATGATCCCATTCTCGGAGCCACAACCTTTCCGCCGGGTAGCACTGGCATGGCGCAAAACCTACCCGAGACCCGAAGCCATTGAAGCACTTCGCCAGTCCATCCTGCATGCAGAAATGCCTTGCGTAAAGGTATTACCGGAAGAAGAAAATAAGACAAACTAATATTCCGTCAAACTCTGACTATACTTCTGATTAGTGCTCAACTAATCAGGATACCGTCAGCGTGGATTTAGTTACCGACATTCATCAAAAAGCCCTCTCGATAAATTTAGATAAAAGTCAGTACGGCACGATTGCCGAAATCGGTGCCGGTCAGGAAACAGCACACTGGTTTTTCCGGGTTGGCGGAGCAGCCGGCACAATCGCCAAAGCCATTTCCGCTTATGACATGACTTTTAGCGACTCTATTTATGGCAAATCACCGCGTTATGTTAGCCGTGAACGCCTTAATGCCATGATCGATCATGAATACGCTCTGATTATTGAACGTCTTGGACAAAGCAAAGGCCCGGACAGTACTTTTTTTGCCTTTGCCAATACGGTCGCTTCCCGCAGTTTCTCACGTGATGCTGATGGTCAGGGCTGGCTCGGCGTTAAATTCCAGACCACTCCTTGCAGTGAACCCTCGCAGATTGATATCCATGTACATCTGCAAGGAAAAAAAAGCAGCGAAGATCAGAAAACTTTAGGCATCCTTGGTGTAAACCTTATTTATGCTGCCTTGCACTACCATAACGACCCTGAATTATTATTAAAAACCTTAATGGATGGACTAACATTCGGCTTTCTTGAAATCGATATGATTGACTTTAGTGGCCCGGCCTTTGCTCAGGTCGACAATCGTCTGATGGCCTTAAAACTGGTACAACTGGATATGACTCATGGTGCCATGTTTAATGCTAATGGTGAAATCGTACACATGGCCGATGTCTTGTATAAAAAAGCTGTACTGATTGAACGCAGCCGATTTAATCCGCCTACTTTACTTACCATGGATTTACTGGACTGTGCGCAGAAAAAGTTTCTGCAGGAACATGACATTTCTGAAGATGAGCTCGTTGTTATTTCTGAAATGACTTTACATAATTTAAAAGATGGCGATGACATCAATGCCAAAAACTTTTTAGAACGCGCCGATATTCTGTGTGCACTGGGTAAAAACGTACTGGTATCGAATATGGGTGAATACTACCGACTGGCAGATTACATATCACGCTGCACACAACAACCAATGGCCATTGCACTGGGCATTCCGACATTAAAAGAAATTTTTAATGAAAAATATTACAGCAATCTGCCCGGTGGAATTTTAGAAGCCTTTGGTCGTCTGTTTAAATATGAATTAAGCCTTTATGTCTCTCCCTGTCTGCAAAAGGATTGTGATGACTTAGAGACCACAGAAAGTTTTGCACCGGAAGATAATTTACAACACCTGTATAAACATCTGCGGGACAATAATTTCATCCGCTCTCTAAATCAGGTCAACCCGGATTATCTGCCCATTCATTCACACCAGGTACTGCAGGAAATACAAGCCGGTAACAGCGCATGGGAAAATAAAGTGCCGGAAAAAGTCCAGACCATTATTAAAAATAACAGATTACTGGGTTACACCTCTAAATAAATTGCTTCTGTTTATTTTCCAGCTAATCCTGATAGAGTGTATATTATAAAATATACATTTGGGTTGATGCGGTATAACACATGAGTAATACCAGTAATATTTCTGAAGGCTCCAGCCAAAAACCAGACAACTCTCTTCACCCTGAAAAAATATTAGTATCAACACCTCACGCGTTACCCAGTGACAATCTCCTTTCCACGCTGCAATCATCTCAACATGGATTAACTCAATCAGAAGCCTCTGCCCGACTTACGTTATACGGTCATAACACACTACCTGAAACTAAGCCGCCAGCAATTGGCCGCGTTTTTTTGCATCAGTTCACCAGCCCGCTGATCTACGTTCTTATCGTTGCCGCACTCTTGTCAGTCTCAATCCAGGAATGGTCTGATGCCGGTTTTATAGCCGCTGTACTTTTTATCAACGGCATTATCGGCACCGCACAGGAATATTCGGCACAACGTGCTGCCAGCGCACTACGCAAACTGGTTACGACACACTGCAGAGTCCTGCGAGAGGGTGACAGTTATGAAGTCGATGCACAAAATCTGGTTCCCGGTGACATTATATTACTTGAATCCGGCGATATTATTCCTGCCGATATTCGCCTGCTTGCAAGTCATGATTTAGAGGTAGATGAATCATTGTTAACCGGAGAATCGACTTCGGTTATAAAAGATGCCAATAAAATACTGGATGCCGGAACGGTGCTCGGTGATCGTATCAATATGTTGTTTGCCGGCTCTCTGGTTGAACGCGGACGTGGCAGAGGGATTATTGTTAGCACTGCACTGGATACAGAACTCGGCTTCATTGCTTCCGAGGTACTCGAGAAGCCGCATACAAAAGCACCACTGCTGATCCGGATGGAAAAATTCACTCAGCGGATAGCCTTTATTGTTGCTATCGCTGCCATTATTATGGCCGGCACCGCATTGACTCGCGGCATGCCTTTGAGCGAAATATTTTTGCTAGCCGTCGCTCTTGCAGTGTCCGCCATTCCGGAAGGACTGCCAGTCGCACTGACGGTGGCGCTTGCTATTGGTATGCGCAAAATGGCAAAGCGAAATGTCATTATTCGCCAGTTGATAGCCGTTGAATCACTGGGATCATGCACTTTTATAGCTACTGATAAAACAGGCACATTGACGGTTAATCAGTTAACCACGCGAAACATTGTCTTCCCCAATTTAGAGGCATGGAAAGTCACCGGTTCTGGCCTTAAGCCCGAAGGTAAAATTATTACTGCGCATGAAAAAATCACGACAGATGAAAAAAAATTATTAGAACAACTATGCAGGGCAGCCATATTAGCCAATGACGGCATTCTCAGCCACCGTGATGACGGCTGGACAAAACATGGCGACGCGGTTGATATCGCCATGCTTGTCATGGCACATAAAGCCGGCTTCACCCAGCCAGAAATACTTAATAGCTATCCCGAAATTTCTACCATCCCTTTTGAATCCGAACGATTATTCTGCGCCAGTTTAAATCATGTTGATGGCAGACAATGTGCATTTGTTAAAGGCGCTATCGAACGACTGCTACCTATGTGCAGCACGATGTCAGGGTTAGAAAATAACAGCAAGCTTGATCCTCAGTTACTGGAACAGCAGGCACAGGATATGGCCAGTCAGGGTTATCGTGTCATTGCGCTGGCTGCTGGTGAAATCGAACTCAATACACATGGCGTTTTTTCTGAAGAACACCTGAATGGCCTGAACTTTTTAGGACTGGTTGGCATGATCGACCCGCTTCGCAGTGAAGCAAAAGAAGCGATAGCAAAGAGCCAGCAGGCGGGCATCGGTGTGGCGATGGTGACCGGCGATCATCCGCTGACGGCACTGGCCATTGCCAGAGAACTTAATCTGGCTGAACACGCAGAACAAATCGTTACAGGACCACAATTAAAACAAGCCAGCGATCAGCACACTTTGGATCAACTAATTCAAGGCGCCAGTGTCTTTGCACGGGTTGAGCCACAACAGAAACTCAGCATCATCCAGTCACTTCAACGCAATGGTCATTTTGTGGCTGTCAGTGGTGATGGCGCCAATGATGCGCCGGCATTACGTGCGGCTCAGGCCGGTGTTGCCATGGGACTCAGCGGTACTGATGTGGCACGTGAGACAGCCAATATCATTATCACTGATGATAATTTTTCCTCAATCGTTGCCGGCATTGAAGAAGGCCGGGTTGCATACGCCAATGTACGTAAAGTCATCTTTCTGCTTATTTCCACCGGCATGGCCGAACTGGTGTTATTCACGCTGGCGTTATTTACCGGCCTTCCGCTACCATTGCTTGCGGTTCAGTTACTCTGGTTAAATCTGGTGACCAACGGAATACAAGATGTTGCACTTGCTTTTGAACCCGCCGAAGGGGATGAACTAAAGCACCCGCCGCGCTCACCCAAAGACCCGATTTTTAACCGTCTGATGATAGAACGGGTTGTTATATCAGCACTCATTATTGGCTGTGTTGCATTTTTTCTTTTTCAGTTGTTGTTAAGCCGGGGCTATAATATTGATGAGGCACGCAACGGTACTTTATTACTGATGGTACTGTTTGAAAACATTCATGTCTTTAACTGTCGCTCAGAAACCCGCTCTGTTTTCAGACATAATTTTTTCAGTAATCCAATACTATTAGCAGGCACCCTCGCTGCACAGCTGATACATATAGGCGCAATGTACACACCCTGGGTCAGTGATGTACTTCACATTCAGCCCATATCTCCCGGTCACTGGCTGGAATTATTAACACTCGCGCTTACCGTACTGCTGGCAATGGAATTGCATAAAGCCGCACGTAACTTTTTCAGCCAATAATTTATCAGAACAATTCAAACTGGTCCTGAGTGATTGCTTTCATGGAACTCCCCATCACGGCAAGAATGGTATCTGCAATCGGCGTTAATTGTTTATCAATATAATGTTCGTAATTTAATGCCGACTGACGACACTCAAGAGTCTCCGGTCCATTGACCGTAATCACGTACTCAATCCAGCTGGCGTTTTTGTACCTTGAAGGCTGACCGTTATCACTAAAAATTTGCTCTGCTTTGATTGCGGCCTGTGCGTGCGGCGGAACATTTTTCTGATAATCAGTTAGTTTTTGTCGCAGTCGTTTACGATAGACCAGCTTATCATCAAAATTTCCGGCTTTAAGATCTGTCACTATCTGCCGGATATATTCATCATAAGATTCTTCATTGAATACCCGCTGATACAATTGCTGCTGAAAATCTTTTGCCAGCTGTGTCCAGTCAGTCCGTACAGTTTCCAGCCCTTTAAACTTTAACTCGCACTCACCTTTGTTATTTTCCACCATACCGGCATAGCGTTTTTTACTGCCTTTTTCCGAACCACGAATCGTTGGCATAAAAAACTTAATGAAATGCGTTTCATATTCCATTTCAAGACAGGACTCGATACCATATTCAGCTTCAAGCGACTGCTGCCAGAACTGATTAATATGCTGAATTAGCTGATTACCGATACGGTCTGCCTGTTCATTTTCAAAACGCTTACCCAGTGAGACAAACACAGAATCCGTATCACCATAAATGACGGAGTAGCCTGCATCTTCAATCAACTCAGTGGTCTGAATAATCACATCATGACTGCGTTTAGTAATCGAACTGGTCAGACGCGAATCATGAATACGGCAACCGGGTGTTCCCAATACGCCGTAAAAAGAATTCATAATGATTTTTATCGCCTGTGAAAGTGCCGCATTTTTTTCAGCTTTGGCATGATCACGGGCACTCCATAGCTGTTTGATAATATCCGGCAAGATAGCATCATCCTTTGCAAAACTGGCACCATCATAACCGGCAATGGTTTCAATATGTTCATTATGCAATGCGTGAATACGCGCATAAGGATCAACATTAAAGGTACGAATAATACTGGGATACAGACTTTTATAATCCAGCACCAGCACACTGTCATGCATACCCGGCACCGAATCCATCACATAACCACCCGGTGCACTGAGTCTGCCTTCATAATCACCGATATTGGGCGCCACATAACCTTTGCGGTGCAGGCGCGGTAAATACAAATTATCAAACGCCGCGACCGAACCACCGACCCGATCCATTTCCAGACCGGTTAGACGTGCGCGTTCAATCGCAAAGTTAATTAAATCGGTATGTTCAAAAATATCCCAGACCAGCTGACAATCTTCCAGGTTATAAGCTGCCAGTTTTTCTTTTTCTTCACGGAACTGACGCCTGATTTCCTTTGCTTTAAATAATGGATCGTTACTTTTATTATCATGAATCAGTTTGCCACGACCTAATAGCTCATTACCCACATTCTCCAAAGAAAAACTTTGAAACGAATAAGTTGCACTTTTTAAGGTATCGATCCCATCAAGCACTACACGCCCGGGAATCATTAAAAAATGACGATTGACATCATTCTGCTGCTGGCGCCAGAATGCTTTTGATTTTTGCCGGCCAACCGTCAGTGGTATTTTTAACTGATCGGCTTTTTTTTGTAAAAAGCGGAAATCAAAATTAATAACATTCCAGCCGGTAAAAATATCCGGGTCTATTTTTTCTACCCACTGCAAAAAACGTTTTAATAAAGCCGCTTCATTTTTAAGGTATTCAATATAATCCTCTGACGAATCCTTGTTCTCACCAATCATCAGAACCCGTTTCACATCATGACTGACAAAGGCAATAGAAAATAATTCATCGCTTCGGTAATCTGTTTCAATATCAAACGACATAACTATAAAGTCAGGCTGATACTCAGCAGGACTCATACGGGGATTAACAACAACCTGATCGGTATACTCGGTCTGTATAGAAACCGGCCCGGTTAGAAAACGCTCTGTCAGAAATCGTTCAGGAGGTCTTATATCTGACTCCAGACAGCGTATATTATTTTCTTTAAAAATATCTCTTACACGATAGAACTGCTGCTGAGAGCTAAAATAAACACCAGCCATGTCTTCTGCTTCAAAGTTTTTTAACGCAAGTTTTTTTATTTCTACTGATGGAAACCTTTTTAATAACTCCTGCGCCCCGGCCACATCCTGTTGCCGGATGAAAAACAAAATCGACTGATTACTAATAACAACTTTTAATGGGCCGGGTTCGGTTTTAAACCAGAATTCAAGCTGAACGCCATTATTGGTATCAAACGATTGTCGGGTTAGCAGAAAGGCTTTTATCACAGAAGTTGCTTTATAGGATTAACAGACATGAATCATTTTAACACTTGAATTAAATAAAATCGTGTTGCTTTCACAAAGTGCTGTAGTGCGCAAATCCACTGCCTTTACATTTGACTTATGTTTAACAAACTTAAGGAAAATTACATATTGTCTAATTCAGAAGTATAAAATTGATACTGATTCTTACCCTGTTTTTTGGAATGATACATGGCCATATCAGCCTTTTTAATTATACTGTCCGCATCTTCACCATCATCAGGATATACACTGATACCAATACTGGCACCAATACTGGCTTCATGTTCATCCAACGGTATTTCTATTGACAACGACTTAAGTATTTTATCTGCAATTAAAGCGACATCGTCAGCCTGCCTCAGATCTTCCAGAATGATTGTAAATTCATCACCACCTAAACGCGCAACTGTATCCTGTTCCCTGACACAAGATAAAAGACGTTGCGCTACTTCCTGTAATAACAAGTCTCCCGCCTGATGGCCTAATGTATCATTCACATTTTTGAAGCCATCAAGATCAATAAACATCAATCCTATCTGCTTTTTGTTACGTTTCGCCCTGCTTAGTGCATGGTATAAACGGTCATTGAACAGTGTTCGATTTGGCAGCTTCGTTAGCTGATCAAATTGAGCCAGGTATTTTATATGTTCTTTTGCTCTTTTTTCCTCGGTAATATCCCGGAAGATACTGGTAAATTGAATAATATTTCCATCATCATCGGTAATAGCACTGATGTTATGCCAGCAGGGAAAATGCGTACCATCTTTACGCCGATCCAGCAATTCGCCTTGCCAGGATCCTTGTCCCAATATTTCAAACCACATATGAGCATATGACTCTAAATCTTGTTTACCCGACTGCAAAATTTCTTTAGGTGTCTTACCAATAGCCTCATCTGAGCTAAAACCAGTAACACGGCTAAACGCTTTATTAACACGCAGTATATGATTAGAATCATCCGTTACCATGATGCACTCAGATGTTTGATTGAACACATTATCAGCAATTCTCAGCTCTCTTTCAGCAAGCTTTTGTTCAGTAATATCAAGTACTGTGCCAATCATATATTGTGCTTCACCGCTTTCATCCCTGAATACTTCACCACGTTCTCTTACAAAGCGTTCTTCACCATCAGGGCGCACGATACGATGATTGATGTTATAGGGTTTATCGTAAACCACTGCCTCATTCACGGCATTAATAACGGCTTCACGGTCATCCGGATGTAAACGCTCAACAAAACCATCATAGCTTGCTCCAAATTCTTCTCTTTGAAGACCAAAGATATTAAAAATTTCATCTGACCAGACCAGTTTATTGTTGGGTATATCCCACTCCCAGCTGCCTATATGTGTAATCGACTGCGCCTTATTCAGCATATTTTCCTTACGACGCAATGTCATTTCTATTTGTTTACGCTCAGAGATATCGCGTAAGGTAGTTATTGCCTGAGTTTCTCCTTCATCAAACATATAACTGAGACTAATATCTATCGGTATTTCTTTACCTTCTTTGGTGACTGCGCTGAATTCGGCTTGGTCAGAAAAGGTTCTACTTTTAGGTTTTTCAAAGGAGCCTTCACGAATCTTTTCATGGTCTTGCCTGAACCGTTTAGGCATCAGATCCTCTACTCTTAAGCGGCTTAACTCATCGAGACTGTAGCCTAACAAATCAATAGCCTTAAGATTTGCATTTATAATATTCCCGGCTCTGTTAACGATTAACATTGCATCAGGCGCTGCTTTAAACAAATGAGAGAGGTATTCACGGCTACTTTCTAACTGTTTATTTGCTCGCACGTCATAGCGAATAAACATGATAATAATTCCGCCAACCAGCAAAATCCCGGGAAACAACAATATCCCCAGACTCAGAACCCATAAGGTTTCATCCACTGCCACGGTGGTCTCTAATTTTTGCTCACGGCTATGTTGCAAAATATGTTGATTAAGAAAACGAAACGCTTTAATAGCTGCCCGGTCATCAACCCGTACTTGTTGATCGATAAAACCTGAGGGTTTATTTTCGGCAATCAGTTTCTGAGCCAGCTCAAACTTATCTGAATATTCCTTAACTACAGAACGGATTACATTGACTGCCAGCTTAACGTCCTCATGTGCATTATCCAGAGGATATGTATTAATTGCCTGAAGCGTATCACGCAAATCATTTTTTACACGAACAATGAGTGCCGGGTCTTTTCGAAGTACATAATTTTTAAAATTATGAATAAAACCACCATAACCAAAATGACCTTCTATTTCGGCTAAAGAATGCGATGCAGCAGATGCTTTTTGATCATATTCAGTCCATTGGTTATCTATATATAAAACGCGGTTTGAAAGCGAAAGTCCATACACCCCTAAAGCAACACATATACTTATCGTTACTATGATAACGATAAGCGCTCTTTGTCTGAATGAATATTGTTCACCCGAGCCCTGCTTTGAACCGTAGTGTTTATTCTTATGAGCAGGATTTAACATATATTTACTCTCATTCAGTAACTAAGGTGCGCTATGAAATACGCTTTCATTCAATATCATCCGGAGAATGAATTGACGCCAGAGCATACACTTAAAAAATAGCCTCTATACTTATTATGTAGCATAGATTTTGCTAGAAAAGCTTTCAATTAACTAAGTAAAACGTCACAAATATTTAACCTTAATCAAGTATTTAGTAACTATTTTTATTCATAACCCGGTACAGTCAGACATAAAAAAGCCTCTTTAAAAAAGAGGCTTTTTTGCTAGCTGTTAAGCTGCCAATATGACTTTAGATTAAGCGGCTTCAGCTTCCGGATCATAGGCTTCTAACCATTTCTGCAGATCATCCAGACCCCCAATACGCTCACCGTTACGGAAGATCTGCGGATAAGTGGCCACACCACTGGCCGCACGTAATGCACGCTCACCTACTTCAACACCCGCTGTTACTTCTTCAAACGGCATATTGTTTTCTTTTAGCAATGCTTTCGCTTTGTTGCAGTATTCACAACCGACTTTACTGAATATCATAATATCTGCCGGAATCATCGCATCAAAGTCGATGTACTCAAGCATGGTTTCCGCATCGGATACTTCAAACGGGTCGCCATCTACTTCTGGTTCGATGAACATTTTTTCAATCACGCCGTCTTTAACCAGCATTGAATAACGCCATGAACGCTTACCAAAACCTAAATCCGCTTTATCAACCAGCATGCCCATGCCATCGGTGAACTCACCATTACCATCGGGAATGAAAGTAATGTTGTCGGCATCCTGATCTTTTTTCCACTCGTTCATCACAAAGGTGTCATTAACGGATACACAAACAATTTCATCAACACCATGCTGTTTGAAAACGGGTGCTAACTCATTAAAACGTGGCACATGACTGGATGAACATGTTGGTGTAAAAGCACCCGGCAGTGAGAATACGATGACTGTTTTACCGGCAAAAATATCGTCTGTTGATACATTGACCCACGCATCATTCTGGCGCGTCGGGAAAACTACCGATGGTACGTTCTGACCTTCTTTATGCTCTAACATTTTAAAACCTCTAGCTGTTAAATTTGAATTTGTTTGGCTGTTGCACAACCGATGAATACAGTTTATACAACAACCTTCAATAGGTAAATTTGATTGTTTAAATCATATCGATAGCAAAACACTATCGATACTCCAGAATTCTATGCCGCTTCCAGTGCAATCCCTTTGGCATATACCCGCGCAGGCTGCTTCAGCGTCACCAGTTCTTCTGAGCTGGTCGGATGAATCGCCACTACATTGTCGAAATCAGCCTTGCTTGCACCCATCTTGATAGCGACCGAAAACCCCTGCAGCATTTCATCGACCGCATCACCGATTAAATGGATGCCAACCACAGTCTCTTGCTCACCAGCACACACCAGTTTCATTGCCGTTTTCACACCCGTCTCACTGAGCGCGTAACGCATGGGGATGAACTGAGCCTCATACACGGTGACCCGCTCATATTGCTGCTGAGCCTCACTCTCATTAAACCCCATGGTAGCAACTGGTGGGTGTGAAAACACCACGCTAGGGATCTGGTTATAATTAAGATAACTTTCAGGCTTATCATTAAATAAGCGATCCGCCAGCTTACGACCTGCTGCCACAGCCACCGGCGTTAATGGTACTTTTCCGGTTACGTCACCGAGTGCATAAATACCTTCAATATTCGTATTTTGATACGCATCAACAGGGATAATTCCGTTTCTCTGCACCGCCACGCTGGCAGCCTCTAAATTAAGCTTACGTGTATTCGGAGAACGACCTACCGCCCAGATTATCGCATCGAAACCATCCAGTTTCTCACCGGTCGCTGAACAAACCGCAATACCCTGCTCAGTTTTTTCCAGTGCATTAACCTGATATCTGAGCTTCATTTCGATGCCCTGATTCTTCATCGACTCTTCCAACACACTACTCACCATGCCATCAAACACCGGTAATACTCGATCTTCCATCGCAATAATCGTCACATCACTACCTAATGCCTTCATAACACCACTAAGCTCAACACCAATATAACCGGCACCAATAACAGCAATATTTTTGGGTTGATGTTGCAGATTAAAAAAACCGTCTGACGTCATACCCAACTCTGCTCCCGCTACTGCCGGCACCAGCGGCTGACCGCCTGTGGCAATAACAATGTGATCCGCTGTAAAACGTTCATCACCGACTTCTATCGTATGCAGACCGGTACTGGCAACTAAGCGCGCCTGACCTCTGATCATAGTAATATTGGAATCAACGACATAACCATCCCAATAGCGGTTAATATCCGTTACATATTGCTGACGAGCTTGCACTAAACGACGCCAGTTAACTGATACATTATCAACAGAGATACCAAAATCTGGCGCATCATGGACCGCTTCAGCAATATGCGCGGCATACCACATGACTTTTTTCGGTACACAGCCCACATTGACACAAGTACCACCCAGCTTCGATGATTCCACAATCGCCACTCGTTTACCGGCTTGAGCCGCTTTCTCTGCCACGGCTAAGCCACCACTACCACCACCGATGGCAATTAAGTCAAAATCTGCTTTCATCACTCTACCCTCAATCTTTTTTAATAGTTAATATCTATCGATTGAAAAATATAATAGCCACAGACTATTGATAGGTAAAATAAAATATATCAATATTATTGATTGTCTATAACTATCATAGGAAACCAGTTCCGGTAATTTTTATATCCGAATTGATCTAATGCATGGAAAAACCAGACATTTCTGGGCTATTGTTATTCAATAAAGCAGAAATAATTAGCGGGTTTAAATAATGCTCAGACGATACATGTTATTCAGTACTTTTCTTGTATCCAGCCATTCTCTGGCTTTCGATAATGATTATTCATTCAATCAGCCAAACTTTAATACTGAAAACTTTCTCGATCTCAACAAAGCCGAATTCCCTGAATACTTAAATGATCAATGGCATCGGTCTGAAAATGGCTGGCGTATCAGCAGCCATAGCCTGACCACTGATTTAACCTATCTGCACACACAGGTAAAATTACATAAGGCCTTATCAAAATTTGCCAGCATGCGACTGAATTATGATCAGGAAATCATGTATGCCGATAAAGAAGTCCAGACTCCCGAGCTGGAGTTTGAAGTCCATCCTGTACCCAGCTACCCAGTCGCTTTTTCTATTATTGGTGCCTTTTATTTCGACAAATCAAACTCCGATCAGGGTTACGCCATTACCGTCGGCGAGCGCACTAAAAACTATATTCGTTATTCCAGCACTAATATTGATAAATACCATAACCAAAAAACCACCGATAACTCTCTATACCTTAAATACGCTTACACCAACGCTTTAGATGCCGCCTATCACTGGTCAAATCAGTTCAGTCTGCGAGCCAGTTATAAACAATTCACACCACTAACGTTTTTATTCGATGATCAGGTAACCCAATTTACTCATAACGGTTATGCATATGATGCTTCTGTTAAATACCGTCGGAATAAAAATACACATTATAAAATTCGCTTTAAAGGTTTTGACATTGATAAATCTTTAACCGGCACGACTAACCAGGAACAAGCATTAAGCTATCGTTCTATCAATTTGGTATGGCTTCTCAATCAACAACAAGAGTACAAATTCAGTTTCGGCATACGTGATGATGAGTTTACAAATAATATTCAGTCCACTACCACCAGCGCCAGTATTGTTGATTACCCCTATAGCATGCAGCAATTGTATTCAACAGTCACACACCCCTACAGTGCTCATCAGTCATGGCAGCTTGGTTTGTATCTGGGTCTGGCAAAAGAGCCCTCAGACATTAACAACAATGATCCTGAAAATAAGGGCATCACCGAAACAAAACTTAATTATGTCTGGTCGTATCAGTCAAGCGATAAAAAGTCAGCTGTGTTTTTACACATCTCATTCAATCTTGATAATTTTTCTGACGACCCGGGTGATGGCGGCGGTTTAACTTATCAATCGACATTCTGATGCTGTCACGCTATAAAGGCGTCATGAACACAATTAATAAACCCGCTGTGCTGGAAATGATTAACGGACTGATCACCACACCATCCGTTAGTTGCGTATCCACCGATTTAGACATGAGCAACCTGCCGGTAATCGAGTTACTGGCTAACTGGCTACAACCACTGGGTTTTAAAACAGAAATCCAGAAACTCAATGACAATAAAGCCAATCTGATCGCGACGCTTGGCAGTGGTTCCGGCGGTTTAGTATTGTCCGGTCACACCGACACGGTGCCTTGCGATGAAAAACTGTGGTCATCCAGTCCTTTTGAGTTAACAGAAAAGGACAATCGTTTATACGGCCTGGGTACCTCTGACATGAAAGCCTTTCTGGCACTAGCGATTGAGGCCGCCACCAGTTTTGATGCCAAACAATTCAAACAACCACTGATTATTCTCGCCACCGCCGATGAAGAAACCAGCATGGCCGGTGCCAAAGCCATCGCCGATAAAGGTTACCCGAAAGCCCGTTTTGCGGTGATCGGAGAACCGACCGGCCTGAAACCAATTCGTGCCCATAAGGGCATGATGATGGAGTCTATCCGTCTAACCGGACAGGCCGGTCATTCAAGTAACCCGGCGTTAGGTCATAATGCGCTGGAAGCCATGCATCAGGTGATTGGTGAACTGATGAAATGGCGGCAAGAATTACAAAACAAACATAAAAACCCGTTTTTTGAGATACCGGTTCCGACCATGAATTTTGGTCATATTCACGGTGGTGATAACCCAAACCGAATCTGTGGCAGTTGCGAATTGCACATTGATATTCGCCCGGTACCGGGAATGCAGCTGGATGATTTGAGAGCCGAATTAAAAAGCCGTTTACAACAACTACTAAAAGGTCAGCAGATAAAACTGGAAACCATGCCGTTATTTGAAGGTATCTCGCCGGTTGAAACAGACGCCGAATCAGAACTGGTAAAAATGTGTGAAAAACTAACCGGACACACAGCAGGCTCTGTCGCCTTTGGTACTGAAGCGCCTTTTTTCAAACAAATGGGTATGGATGCCGTTGTGCTAGGCCCCGGCAGTATCGATCAGGCTCATCAGCCGGACGAATTTATTGAACTGGCCAGTATTAATCCCACGATTGAGATACTGAAACAATTAATCGCAAAATTTTGTCTCTGAATAAAGCACAAAACTTGCCTTGCTGAAATAATATTGAAACAATGCAGGCATAAAATACAAACAATAACCTTATGAATAAAATCGCAGACAATAATCAGCAACAATTTATCGACTGGTTCAGGCAATCATCGCCTTATATCCACAGCCATCGCAAACGCACATTTGTGATATTTTTTGGCGGTGATGTGGTGCAGAGCGATAACTTTGCGCATTTTATAAATGATATTTCATTGCTTAATAGTCTGGGTGTTCGTTTAGTACTGGTTCATGGTGCGCGCCCTCAAATCGAAAAACAGATCAGCAACCTTGGTCTTAAATCATCTTATGCAGAAAACTTAAGGGTAACCGACAGCACCACATTACCCGCTGTTGAACAGGCAGTAGGTCAGGTTCGGGTAAATATAGAAGCGCGTCTTTCGATGGGTTTAATCAACACACCGATGGCCGGTGCCAGCTTAAGAGTCGTCTCCGGCAACTATGTAACGGCCAGACCTTATGGCGTACGTAATGGCGTGGATTATTTCCACACCGGTGAAGTCAGAAAAATTGATACCGATGCCATTCGCGCGCAACTTGAACTGGGCAATATCACATTATTATCACCCATTGGTTATTCGCCCAGTGGTGAAGCCTTTAATCTGCATGCCGAAGAAGTCGCGACAGAAGCGGCGATCGCCCTAAAAGCTGATAAATTAATTATGCTGACAAATGGTTTTCTGCAGGATAAACACGAAGAACAGATTACTCAGCTCGACATTAATCAGGCGAAAAAACTGTTATTAAAAGACTGTTTCAACACGGAATTACAGTCACATTTAAACAACGCGACTCAGGCCTGTGAGCGTGGCGTTAAACGTGCACACTTAATTAATCACCAGATTGATGGTTCATTATTAATCGAACTATACAGCCGTGATGGGTGCGGCACACTGATCAGCGCTGAGCAATATGAAGGCTTCCGTATTGCCACTATTGATGATGTAGGTGGTATTTTAGAAATTATCCAGCCAATGGAAGACCAAGGCGTGCTGGCCCAGCGTTCACGCGAACAACTGGAACTTGAGATTTCACAATTCAGTATTATAGAACGCGATGGCATGATTATCGCCTGCGCGGCACTTTACCCTTATGCAGAAGAAAACATGGCCGAAGTTGCCTGCCTGGCTGTACACCCTGACTACAGACAAACCGGTCGTGGTGACAGTTTGTTACAACAACTGGAAGCACAGGCGAAAAAACTGAATTTAAACCAGCTGTTTCTACTGACGACTCATACTGCACACTGGTTTATTGAAAGGGGTTTTGTTGAACAGGATATTGAAAAACTGCCCGTCAGCAAAAAGGATTTATACAACCTGCAGCGAAATTCAAAAATTTTTATCAAACAGCTCGACTAATTTTTTTTAGCCAGCAGCTCAAGACCTTTATTCATCAGCATGGTCATTTTCTGGAACGCCGCAAAGTCGTCAGGGCTGGTCAGGTGTTTGACCCGGTCAACATATATCATCCCCAGCGGTTTATTCTTATAAAAGACTGACGCCACACAAAAGCGGTCAACATCAATAGCCGTTTTTACGACACCGGGTACAAGCGGCCAGTATTTGTTAAAATTATTCTGACTTAGACTGAACGCCTGCGGCTTTTTAAGCAGTAATGAAAACAAATCTTTCTGGTTCAGTGGAATACTTAACTGCTTCAGGGAATCATCATCAGCATTTGAAAATTTATTCAGTTTTGATTCCAGCTTAGATTTATCCTGCGACAGCAACAAAAAACTAACCCGGTCAAATTTCACTGTATCGTGCAGACTGATAACAACTTGCTTCACCAGGTCATTAAGACTGGCTGACTGTTTTATCATCTCGGTTAATTTAATAAAATCTTCCGATAACTGTTGTCTGTCGATTTCTATTCGCTGTTTTATCACCGGCTCTGCTTCATCAGTCGGTAAATTAATTTGCTCTCCGGGCGGTTTTTCGGCAGCTGCCATATCTTCTACAACTGACGGCTTTTCTTTCACAACATCGCTTACTTCATGCTCTTTCTTGTGTTCCTGTTTAACAACATCCGGCTTACGGTATTCAATTTCAGGTATCCGCTCCAGATTCGTCGACAATAATAATGAAGCAACCGGGCGATAACCCTTTTCTATTTCATCATCAACCATATCCAGTGCATTTTGATGAATATGTTTAATGGTTTTTATTTCATCCTCACCAAAATAATGCATGGCTTTTTGCAGGAAAAATGTCATGTCCTGACCATACCAGCCATGCAGACATAAACGCGCTAATAAAGCGGCCAGTCCAATAGCTGTTCCGGTGGTGTAATTGTTATACTCAGACTCAAATGCAAACAGGGCCGCCTCAGGTAAACACCACTGCCTGGCTAAGCCAGCACCTATTTCACGTTTATGACAACCCAGTATTTTACTGACCTCATGATAGTAATCTTTACATTCAAAATAAGCGTTATGCTCAATTTCAGGCATCACCTCATCGCCATAACACCACAACATGATTTCAGGTAATGATTGCAGTATCGCTGCCAGATGCACCTCCTCCGGCTCATGCATCTGCCTTTCCTGTGCCCAGCACATAGCAAACGCTTCACAATACCAGCTTTGCTTCAGACAGCGCCCTACACCATTGAGGTTCATCGGTGGTAAATCCATGTCCTCAAAGCAAGTCATGGATTCAATTTCTGCCCTTAGTTTGGGCACACCAAATAGTGATATCAGACTACTGACCGTAGTAATTGGTAAACGCCCGACGCTTTCACGCTCTTTATTCATGGCCTTTAGCAGGTTTGCTGCCATGCCCGTATCGGACAATATAATTGAGTGGCAGTCAGATGCTGAACGGTCGTCATCATTCAGTATTTCCAGCGCCTGAGTACGATGAGTCTTTTGAATTGGTATGGGTTTATCTGCCAGTTTTTCTAACCAGCTTTTGATGCCTGTTGTCATAACCTATAAGTATAGATGCTGAATTTAATTTTGAGGCCTGACTAACAACTTTTTTATTATTTTTTTGCCTGTTCAGATACTGACCGGCACTGCGCAAGAATCAGTGAAAAATATTCATCTGCTGGTTCAAAATGATCAACAACCTCCATCTCTGCCTGCGCCAGTAGACCTTCTATACCTTCGAGCGTATATTTCCGGCTAATTTCAGTGAGTATTTTTTCACCATGATCAATCTTCATCACTTCATCAATCTGTTTAAAGTTTATTTTCTGATCACAACCAGCCTGTAAATACATCTCTATTTGAGAATCCTGCTCATTGAAAATGGCCTGATGTGAAAAGTTAGTTAACTTAAAATCGGCCGCCAATTCATTGTTTAAAACCGATAGCAGATTAAGATTAAAATCAGCCGTCAGTCCCTGCTGATCGTTATAAGCCGCTTCCAGCACCTGTTTATCCTTTACTCTGTCAATACCGAGCAGCAAGCTATCCCCCGCTGTCATGTGCCGGTGCAGATCCGTTAAAAAACGCACTGCTTCCGGCTCAGTAAAGTTACCAATACTGCTGCCAAGAAACACATACAAGCTATGACCGTCCGGTTTTGGCAAATGCCGCAGACCCGCCGAATAATCACCTGCCAGTGGCTGAACAGTTAACCAGTCATAGCTCTGCTGCAGCGCTTCGGCAGCCTGCAATAACATCGGCTCACAAACATCAAATGACCAGTATTTAGGCGCTTGATTCAAAATCTGGCAGGCGTCGAATATGTGCCGGGTTTTACGGCTACTGCCACTGCCTAGCTCGATAATGTGGTGCACATCCAGTGTATCCATAATATGCAGGCAATAGCGACTTAACAGCTTAGCTTCTGTCCTCGTTGGGTAATATTCAGGGGTATTACAAATCTGATCAAACAGCTTTGAACCATGATGGTCATAAAAATATTTAGGTGGCAAAGAAAAGGGGGGAGTTAACAGCTTGCTTCGGACATCTTCGGATAAATCTGGCACATCGTACTGAATGGGAACCTGAATGGCCGGGGGTAATTTTTTTTCAGCCAGAGACACATCCGGCAACAGATCATGTAAGATCATAGAAAGTCCTTCTCTTTATCTTAATGGAACACGGTATATGTGCAGATTAGCTGTTTATCTGGGCCCTGAAACCAGCCTTAAACACATTGTGTTTGATACTAACCATAGCTTGGAAAAACAGGCATGGCAACCCAAGGAACTGCGTGAAGCAAAACTCAATGCCGATGGTTTTGGTTTTGGCTGGTATAACGATAATGCTCAGACTGGCCGCTACCGGCAGACTCTACCGATATGGGGCGATGCCAATGCACATGATTTTTGTACCAGCTTACAGCGTAATCTCTGGCTTTGTTATATCCGCAGTGCCACTCCCGGCCTGAGCACCGGCATCGAAAATACACAACCATTTTACTATCAACACTGGCAATTCTTGCACAATGGTTATATCAATAGTTTCAATAACAATATCAGAAGCAAAATACGGCAATTATTACACCACGAAATAGAAAACTGCATTCATGGCAGCACCGATTCTGAATACTTATTTGCTTTAATCATGCATTTTTTTAACCAGTCAGCGGACATGATTATGGCAATAAAAGAGTCATTCAAACTGTTAAAAACGTGGTTAGGTAAAGAGCGTGCATTATTAAATATTGTCATCAGTGATGGGGTGCAGGTTATTGCCACATCGCATGCTATCAATGGCCTGTGTCCCACACTTTACTATGGGAAAAATATTAAAAGCTTTCCAGAACACAGTCAGCTACTGGTTTCCGAACCATTAACAGACGATCCGCACTGGCAAGCCATTACGGCGCACACTTTGCTACGGCTTAGAGCTGGTGAAGCACTGGAAGAGCAAAAACTGTAATCGTTAGTGACCGATAAGGAGTATGTCATCACTACTACAAAATTAAACAGCGCTTATCAGGCAGCACAGACCCGGGTTAGACAACTGATCGAAGGCCTTAGTAATGAAGATTACCGCGAGCAGCCTCATCCCGAACTTAGCGCGTTGGGCTGGCATCTGGCTCACTGCCTGTATATCGAAAACTACTGGCTAAGGGAGTTTTTATCGGCTGATGATTCTCTGACCCGAAACCTTGATCAGCTCTATCTGCCGGAAAAATCTTATAAGCCGCAACGAGGCTACAACATTCCGGCAAAAGAACAACTTGTTAAGCAGGCAAAAGAATACCAGCGCGACAACCTGCGACTAATCAGCAAGCTAAAAGCGGATGTTACTAAACAGTCATTTTTAACCGACAATTATCTTGCGCATTTTATTTTACAACATTACGATCAGCATTTTGAAACCATGCAGATGGCACTGCAACAACAGGCACTTAAAAAGTCCTTTTCTGACTTTCAGGTAGTCAATCAACTCAATGCCTGTATAACGGAAAAAAATACCCTTTTTATCGAAGACAATAAATGCCTGATTGGTTCAGATCAGAGCATTCATTATGACAACGAAAAGCCGGCTCACATTAAACAACTGAATGCATTTTTTATTGAAAAATACCCGGTCAGCAATCAGCATTATCTGGCTTTTATGCAAGACGGTGGTTACAGTAATCAATCATACTGGAATGAACAGGGCTGGCAGTGGCTACAGCAACACAATATAAGAGCACCTGACCACTGGCGCCAGGATAAAGAGGGCAAGTGGTTTGGTGTTAACATAAAGGGCGCTGAAGAATTACAACCAGAAACTGCTCTTTATGGCATAAATTATTATGAAGCCTGTGCGTTTGCCAACTGGGCAGGCGCACGCTTACCTCATGAGCACGAATGGGAGTGTGCAAAAAACAAGCAACTCATTTCTCACGCGGGTCAGGCCTGGGAATGGTGCCATAACCGGTTCTACCCCTATCAGGGATTTAAAGCCTTTCCCTATGATGGTTATTCAACACCCTGGTTTGATACACCGCATTTTCTACTAAAAGGTGGCAGCCTTCATACTCAGAACAGTATCCGACGTAATAGCTTCAGAAATTTCTTCGGCCCGGATAAACGTCATATCTTTGCCGGCTGCCGGCTGGTTTATGATATATAACGGTTTCAATATTGTATTCAGTTTTGATTCAGGCCGCACAAACAGGTATTCTTAGCGGCATTTAAAAACCACCGATTTATACCGCATGAACATTCCACAAAGTTATATCGAGAATTCTGTATCCACTGCCTTACTTGAAGATATCGGCAGTGGCGATGTTACCGGCCAGCTGATTCCTGAAGATGAAATCAGCATGGCAACCATTATCAGTCGTGATGTGGCAACTATCTGTGGCATTGACTGGGTAGAAGAAGTGTTTGCTCAGCTCGATAATGAAATACACATTGAATGGGAAGTGGAAGACGGTGATACGGTAAAAGCCGGTCAGGCTTTATGCTCATTAAGTGGTAACTCGCGTGCATTGTTAACTGGCGAACGTACCGCATTAAATTTTTTACAAACATTATCAGCCACAGCCAGCACGGCTAAAACCTATGCCGATGCGGTACAGGGCACTGACTGTAAAGTACTCGATACCCGCAAGACCATTCCCGGTTTACGTCTTGCACAAAAATACGCGGTAAGTTGCGGTGGCTGCAATAACCACCGCATTGGTTTGTACGACGCTATTTTAATTAAGGAAAATCATATTGAAGCCGCCGGAGGCATTGATAAAGCCGTTGAAGAAGCCCGTTTCAGTAACCCCAACCTGAGCATAGAAGTTGAAGTTGAAAACACCGATGAATTACAACAGGCACTCGATGCCGGTGTAGACCGTATCATGCTGGATAATTTTTCACCTGAAGATATCAGCAACGCAATAAAACAGACTGATAAAAAAGCTGAGCTTGAAGCATCAGGCAATATCACTTTAGAAAATATCAGAGACTATGCAGAAACCGGCGTTGATTATATTTCTATCGGTGCATTGACCAAAGATATACATTCAATAGACTTATCAATGCGTTTTGGCCTGAACTGAGTATGAAATTTTTCCGTATTAGCGGACGAATTATCTTCTTAAGCCTTGTTATGTTCGCTGGCATATTCATGGCCATTTTATTTTTGCGCCATACCATGTCCCCCACAGGCTTCTCAGCACGCATCACCCGTCACTGGCATCGCCAGGTATGTCGTGCCTTTAATATTGAGATTAAAGTCAGTGGCTCATTACCCGAAGAGCCTATGCTGATTGTAGCCAATCACATTTCCTGGCTTGATATCACCACTACCGGTGCCGTTATTTCTGCACGTTACCTTTCTAAATATGAAGTGATTGGCTGGCCGGTTATTGGCTGGCTGGCAAAAAAAGCAGGCACCTTATTTATTAAAAAAGGCACGAAAGCATCAACTACCCGGTCACTCAGGCAGATGACAGATGCCCTGAATTCAGGTGACCATGTCGTTTTATTTCCGGAAGGAAAAACAACTGACGGCGCAAAAGTCAGAAAATTTCATGCCCGGTTATTTCAGTGCGCTGTCGATAGTAAGAAAAAAATCCAGCCTGTCGTCATACGCTACCCACATGAAACAGGCGTTCATCCAAAAGCGCCGTTCATTGATGATATTACGCTGTATGAATCAGCCATCGGTTTATTAGGCGAACCACATTTAAAGGTCGAACTGCACTTTCTTGAACCTGTCGCTATCGAAAATAAAAGCCGAAGTGAACTGGCCAAAGAATGTGAATCCTTAATTCAAAACGCTTTATGCCTAACCAACAACAGTCAACAAAATTAACTCAGGAAATATAATGAGAAAGTATATATTTTTATTACTAATTACGAGTCTATTACAGACTTTTACGTCAGTTGCTCAGTCAGCGTCACAAAGCTCCCCGGTACTTGTCGACAGTAAGTGGCTTGCTGCCAATATGAATAATAAAAACATTGTTATTATTGATACCAGTGAGCATACCCAGCATTTACGCTTCCATATCCCCGGTTCTATTCATATTGGTTACAATGAAATTGTTTACAAACGAAAAAAAGACAAGGTATCCATTCAGGTACCTAATGATTATTTCCAAAAGCTGTTAGGCCAGCGGGGAATAAATAATGATTCACACATTATTATTTATGACGACATGGGTGGACTCAATGCTGGCCGCCTGTTCTGGCAACTTGAACAGATCGGTCATAAAAAAGTCTCTGTACTGGATGGCGGGCTTGTTAAATGGATACTGGAACACAGAAAAGTTAATAACACCAGTGTCAAAAGACCACCGCTACAATATGGAGCCAATCAATCACCGGGGCGTAATAATCTTGCCAGCATCAAGACATTAACAGAAAAAAACAACCTGATTATAGATGCAAGAACTAAAGAAGAGTACATGGGCCACCCGCGCTACCCGCGCACCGGGCATGTACCTGCAGCCAAGCTCTGGGACTGGCAGGATAATGTGAGTTTTGAAAATGCTTTTATGATTAAGAAAGCCCCACATATTATTAAACAACAGAAGCATATTAACTTAAAAAATAAAAGCAAGAACATTGTTGCTTATTGCCGTTCGGGGCACCGTGCTGCCCAGACTTATTTAACTTTGCGTAGCATGGGTTTTAATAACGTAAAACTATACGATGGCTCTATGGCTGAATATTCTCGTAATAAAAAAGCGCCATTAGTCAAAGGTTGTACTGCCTGTTAAAAATTACACAGATACCAATGCCCGTCCGTATAAAATGTGACGGGTATTTATCTAATTATCGCTATAATACTCGGTCTGATTCCTTCCTTTATTTTTGGCCCTGTACAAAGCCTCATCTGCCCGGTTTATCATATCCAGACTATTTTCATCCTTGTCCGGTATCTTTGAGGTTACACCTATACTGACAGTAACAACGGAAGCATCTGTCTTAACATGCTTAATACAGGCCTCAGCAAGTTTTTTATGAATCGAGTCTGATATCTCTAAACAACGATTTTTATCACAATTCAGCACTGCAACAAACTCCTCTCCCCCATAACGAGCAACAAACTCATTTGAGCGATTAAAAAACGATTTCAATATCGTCGCCACCTTGATCAAACATTCATCCCCTTCCACATGACCATAGTGATCGTTATATTTTTTAAAATAATCAATATCAAAAATCATTACACTTAACTCATGGGCATTCCTTAGCGCACGATTCCATTCCTTCGTAAATTGATGATCAAAATATCGCCGGTTATATAATCCGGTTAGCGAATCTGTAAGTGATAAAATCTCAAGCTCTTTATTTAAGCCAACAACTTCCTTATTTTTTAACATCAATTCAGAATTCATTGAATTCAGAAGCTTAAAACTCCCGTTTAAAATACTTCTCATAAACAAAATTATGGATGCAACCAGTATATAAATTAACACGGCCGGTAGAATCAATGAATAAAGATGATCGTTAACGTCAGAAGCACTCTGCACATCTACCACCATCCATTTAGTGCCAGGTATATTAATACTCGAAAGGATCAGTTCAGAATTATTATCAGCTACGATTGGCTGAGCTTTAGTTAACACAGGGTCTCGAACACCTTCTGCTGTTATCTCGATATTTCCTTTACCGATATCACTAACAATAACAATATTATGGCCTTCTGGTGTAGAATGCTGAATCACAGTTGCTATTTCTTGCAAAGAAAAACTTGAAAAAAACAAATACACATCATCTTTATACTTTACTGAACTAATCTCATCATAATGATAAAGAACATCACTCGGATGAGTTCGTTTAATATGATTTGAAACGATAAGATAATCTTCCAGATCCTGTTTGCATAACTGCCCTACAAAATCATCAACCCGGGTAATCAGACCATCGTCTTCTTTAAAAATATTAATGGTAAACAGATCAGGCAACTGTTTCTTTAATTTTGCATGCAAAAATTTAAACAGTGTTTCATCAGCGGGATTAACGATAAGACGTAAAATTTTATCACGATTATCGTCTACAAAATTATCCAGCGTTCTCTTCTTTGTTTCAAGACCAAATTTAATTGCATCTTTAGTATTTGTTACAGCGGTGTTTGCAACATCTTTTTTATTCTGAATGAATACATTATGTTTATCATAGACAATCCATAGCAATATCAATAGCAAAACAACAAGCATGCTATAACTGAAACTATTCACTATATTCTTATTTACGAGAAAATTATTGACTTTAAAGCTCATCGATATTTCGCATTGTTATAATCTATACCTTGTTATAGACGATATGCTGATATTTTCAGATTTCATCCTGAAAACACAGTTCAAGCCCCACACTTTCCTATAATATACATCGCCAATTATTGATCGAGAATTAATCACCGATTAATAAATAACTTCATCTCTGAAAAGACAATACCCAGACATTCTGCCACAATCATGATTACTTACTAATAAAGTAATATTAATTAAGTAACGCAGTGGTCATCAGCAGACATAGCGATATTTACTTTGACAAATATCAATACAAAATAAAATTTTAAAACCCTCTTTGCATGAGTTTTTTTTATGGTGTCATCACTTATTGATTACAAAAATTCAATAAACAATCACTTAGCAATGATTCTTACCATCTCACAGAAAGTATCAATTAGTTTTTAATATTGCTTAATGAACTCTATTAATTTTTTTGATTTGTTTAATATAGATTTTGCGTATAAATTTTAAATACACCAGCTGACAGACATAAAGGATGTGGCCAGCACGATTTATTAACAGAAGCCAGTTGTTAAGAACAGGCTTATCTAATGGGAGAACTCCTCATAAATCCGGTGTAATAAAAATAGACAATAGTCTAATACAGAGCTCAATCAGCTCATCCAAACCCGCAAGATGCACGCCGTCACAGGCTATCTTGCGGGTAGATCCAAACCTTAAATGTTTTATTTTTTATAATCAACATCAAGAATAATCAGTGTAGTTTTCCCGCCTGGCAGTTCCAGTTCAATCTCATCATCCAGTGCCTTTCCAAGTAAAGCTTTCGCAACCGGAGAGTCCATGCTGATATACTCTTCCTGCATATCAAATTCATCAGGCCCGACTATTCGATAGCACCGTTCATCACCCTTATCATCTTCGACAGTCACCCAGGCACCAAAAAAAACTTTGTCCTTATTTTCAGGAACCGCAGAAACCACTTTCATATCTTCCAGACGTTTTCGCAAAAATCGCACCCGGCTATCAATTTCTCGTAGCTGTTTTTTCCGGTATATGTATTCGGCATTTTCAGAACGATCACCCTCAGCTGCTGCTGCGCTAACCGCACGGGTCACTTCAGGACGTAACTCAAACCAAAGATAATCCAGCTCTTCAGCCAGCTTCTGATAGCCTTCTGCCGTGATGTATTTTGAGCCCGGTTTTTGTGGCGCCCGATATCTACCCATAACAGCGCCTACTCAAAATCGGTTTTGATCAAGCATAATTAATGTACAGTCGTAAACGCATTCAATACCAGCGTCTTCAAACTGCTGCCTGATCTCGGCAGATTCTGTGCCCGGATTAAAGATAACCCGTGCCGGTTTCAGCTGACGCAGGTCATCTACTAAGCTGATCATTTTTTCCGGCCCGACATAGAGTGTGACGGTATCAACTGGCATTGTTATTGCTGTTAGCGTAGCAATAACCTCAATATTATTAATACTTTCAAGCTTTGGATGTACCGGCAATACGTTATATCCATGCTCTAGTAATTTAACCAACGCTTTATG
>Ga0316207_10001573_pt1 | contig 27272 bp, 23 predicted proteins | sample 6weekpyrite_MG_FD_204943 | JGI IMG/M metagenome (GOLD analysis project Ga0316207, IMG submission 204943) | Microbial mat bacterial communities from mineral coupon in-situ incubated in ocean water Damariscotta River, Maine, United States -... | ecosystem: Environmental > Aquatic > Marine >... | reverse complement strand
GGTTCTGAAATTATGGCGATCATCAATGAAGAATGTTTCTTCGAACTGGATGCGCCGCCTGTGCGTGTGTCGGCCGAGAACGTACCGATTCCGTATAACCATACGCTGGAAAAGATGGCGATTCCAAATGCTCAGGACGTTGTAAACGGCGTACTGAAGATGTTTGGTCTGGCCGGTTAAACCTGATATTGCCTGATTGTTTCAGGCATACCATTTCTGAACTTCTGCAGGGCAAGGATGTGAAGCATCCTTGCCCTGCTTAACTAAAGATAACGACAAGACTATGGCTGACTCCTACACGATAAAAATGCCACAGCTCTCGGACACAATGACCGAAGGCGTAGTGGTGACCTGGGAAAAGAATATTGGCGACAAGATCTCACGTGGAGATATTGTTGCGACGGTTGAGACCGACAAGGCAATCATGGATGTTGAAGTATTCCGTGAAGGCTACCTGTCAGGCCCACAGGCCGCGATCGATAGCACCGTTGCCGTGGGTGATGCGATTGCCTTCCTCGTGGCAATTGCCGACGATGTGCAAGGTGCAGATGCTGAAGCACCTGAAGATGCACAGAATGCGGGTAGTGAAGGCAAACCGGAAATTGAGGTGGCCGCAGACATCGGTGTGCCGGAAGGGATCAGTCATACCATCAAGATGCCGCAGCTTTCAGACACAATGACAGAAGGTCTTGTTGTTAGCTGGGAAAAGAATATCGGCGATAAGATTGAACGTGGTGACGTGGTTGCGACGGTTGAAACCGACAAGGCTGTCATGGATGTCGAAGTGTTCCGTGAAGGTTACCTGTCAGGTCCGGTTGTTGCAATTGATAGCACGATTGCTGTTGGTGATGCGATGGCTTATCTCGTCGACAATGCTGGGCAAGTCGTAGAAGGTGAACACACGGGTTCAGGTGCTGCAGCACCCGCTGCCGCAGCTGTAAGTAGCACACCTGCCACACCTATGAAAAAGACTTCAGCACCAATGCCGTCTGTCAGCAATGATGTCACGCCGGCGCCTCGTCCTGAAAACAAACAGGCGACGCCGTTTGCTCGAAAACTCGCTGCCTCGCTGCATGTAAACCTGAATACCCTGCACGGTAGTGGTCCGGATGGTGTGATCACGGCGGATGATGTACGCGCTGCACAACCGGTAGAACGCCCAACCGAGATCGGTGCGCAAGTTCCCGCACACGTTATGCCTGAGATCCAGGTACCGGGACATGGTCGCGATATGACGGCAATGGAAAAGGCGGTTAGTCATTCCATGACAGCATCGCTGACGATGCCGACCTTCCGCGTTGCAATCAATGCTAAGCCAGGTGCAATTATCAAGGCTGCCAAGGCCAACGGTGTGTCAGTAACGGTCGCCATCGCCAAGGCCTGTGCCGTTGCCATGGCAAAGCACCCGAGTATCAACTGGGCTTACCAGCCGGTCGATAAGATCGTTGAGCGTGAAAACATTGATATCGGCATGGCCGTATCCGCTGATGGTGGTGGCCTCGTGGTACCGGTACTGCGTCACTGTGAATCACGTAGTCTCGAAGAATTAAATGACAGCTGGGGTGACCTGGTTGACCGTGCGCGCAAGCGTCGTCTTGCCCCGGAAGAATATGCTAACCCGACCTTCATGGTCTCGAACATGGGGATGATGGGGGTCAGTTACTTTGATGCCATACCAACCCCAGGCACCGCTGCGATCCTCGCGATCTCTGCAGCCGGTCCAGAAGGCATGCCACTGACGATTACTGCCGATCACCGTGTTGTGAACGGTGCCGAAGTCGGCATGTATCTGAATACGCTTAAGGGGGCGATTGAAAATCCGGAAGAGTGGATGGGGCCAACGGGTCCTGCGATCCCTGAGGGTGACTGGGACTATGACGTTGTCGTGATTGGTGGTGGCCCGGGCGGTGAAGACTGTGCCCGTGACCTCGCCGGCCACGGCATCAAGGTTGCTATGATTAATGATGCACCGTTCCCGGGTGGTGAATGTTTGTGGCGTGGTTGTATCCCGTCGAAGGCTTGGCGTGCTGCAGCGGATCGTATTCGTGACCGCGCACATGACTCACATCTTGGTGTGAATGGCACTAACAAGGCCAAGCTTGACTGGGATGCACTCGAAGCAACCCGCCGTAATGTCCTCGAGACACGTGGCGAGATGGCCCTGAAGACGGACAAGGGCGTCAAGATTGATGTCATCCAGGGTTATGCCCTGTTTGAAAGTGACCACCGTGTGTTTGTTGATACGACTGCCAATAGTGACAACCCGCATGCACGTACGCCATTGGGTGATGCCTCCGACGGTAAACATATCAGCTTTGGTTGTGCGGTCATTGCAACCGGTGCGCCGCCATTTGTACCACCAATTCCAGGTGCCGCGGAAGGCGTCGAGAACGGCAGCGTTCTGACATCCGATACGGTTTGGGGTCTTGAAGGCGTACCGAAGAAACTTGCTGTTGTAGGCGGTGGTGCGATCGGTGTCGAAATGGCGCAGATCTTCCAGGACTTCGGTACCAAGGTGACCTTGTTCGAAGCACAGGATCGTATTCTTGCTGAAGTCGAACCCGAGATTGCCAAGCACCTGACTGCAATCCTGAATGATGATCCAAATCTGACCATAATGACCTCTACCGGTCTTGCCAGTATCAAGGGCGAGCCGGGTGCGGTGAAGTTGTCTTACAAAGACAGTGATGGCAAGTCACACACACAGACGGTTGATTACGTCATCATGGCAACCGGTAAGCGTCCGCTACTTGAGCCGCTACAGCTCGACAAGGCCGGGGTGGCTGTTGAGAACGGTATCATTAAGGCCGATGCGCGTTGTCGTACCAGCGTACCGCACATCTTTGCTGTCGGTGATGTCATTGGTGGACTGATGCTGGCGCATACTGCGGGTCAACAAGGCCGTGTCGCGGCGATGACGATCCTTGGCGAAGATATGCAATATGACCAGGATATGGACTCAGGTGTGATCTTCTCGCGTCCGGAAGCCGCGTTTGTCGGTTTGTCTGTAGAGCAGGCCAAGGCCAAGGGCATCGATGCGGTTGAAGTGAAAATGCCAATGAGTATTGATGCCAAGGCGATGATTACCAACGAGACACAGGGCATGATCAAGATTGTTGCCGATAAGGCCAGTCAGCGCGTCATTGGTGTTCATTATCTGGCCGACCATGCCGATACACTTATTGGTGAAGGTGTGATGATGGTGTCAGGAAAGATGACCCTTGAACAGGTCGCCAATGCAATTCATCCACATCCGACACAGACAGAGATGTTTGGTGAAATGGCGCGTCGCTTGTTGTCGCGTCTACGTCGCAGCAAGAAATAACGTCGGGGTCTCTCATCATCCCCGTCAATAAAGAGGGGATGGTTGATGGCATTAGATCCAAAAGCTCAAGTACCTGAGATCGACGGGCTTGAGCCGCTTGATGTCGAAGAAGACTTCTATAAGAAACGTTGTCGTATGCTCGACAGGATCCCCTTGCTCCAGGCACTTGAGTTCTCCGAGATAGAACAGCTCGCAGGCCATTGCTCGGCCTACAAAGCCTCCAAGGGTACGGTCATCTTCAGGGAAGGTGATAAAAGTAATTTTATGTGCCTGCTGACCGATGGTTATGTTGCCCTGATGAGAGGGGGTAAGCAGCTGGCAACCGTGCGTGAGGGTAAGACCATGGGCGAAATGTCGATGATCGATGGCAATCCCTACTCGGCGACAGCCATCAGTGCCGTTGAGGCGCGCTTTATCCTGATTACCCGTAAACAGTTTGAATCGTTGGCGAGCGACTCTCCCAAGGTTGCCTTCAAGCTCCTCAGTGCAATTAGTAAGCTATTGAGTATCCGTTTACGCGAGACCACCGATCTCATGGTCGACCGGTTATAACGGTTGTTGGCGTGCTGAAACGCTAAAGATCCGGCCATTCTTACCGCTATATATCCTGAGAGCGGCTGAAATTTTGCAGCGCGGGATCAGTGATATGCATAACTTATTGAAAACAATGATTACTTTTGCGATGGTGTTGGTGCTAGCCAGTCCATCGATGGCGAATTCTTTACGTTATGAATCCCCTTTGCACCAAGCCACCTGGAAGACCACCTCATCACGCCTCGTCTGCCGGCTCAGTCATACGATTGACTACTATGGCAAAGCTGAATTTGTCCGTTTTGCAGGCCGTGAGATTTACCTGACGCTGAATATGGACCAGGGTGGCCCGAGGAATGGTAAAGCGCGGCTGGTCGCGCTACCGACAGCCTGGCAACATAAATTGGAAAATCGCGAGCTTGGTCATGTGAGTTACAAGGGTGGCCTCGATCCTTTCCGTTTCAGTCGCGTTCAGGTCAGGGATATTCTTGCATCACTGGAACAGGGACTGCGTCCTGCACTGCATTATCACAGCCGTCAAAGTGGTGCTGATGAAGTGGAAGTCGTCCTTTCTTCAATCAATTTCCGTGAAGGCATGGAAGAATTCCGTCGCTGCATGGCTAACCTGATTACGGTGGATTATGCAGCGGCCAGTGACAGTAATATCCTGTTCAAAAAAGGCTATCTACTTGATCCGAAGGCACGTCAACGGCTTGATGCGATTGCCTCGTATGTACAGGCCGACTCAGTTATCACCAAGGTTCGCCTGGAAGGTCACAGCGATAATGTAGGTAGTCGTGGTGATAACTATGCCTTATCACGCAGCCGTGCTTTGGCTGTACGTGAATACCTGCTGGCGCGTAATGTACCACCTGAGATGATCGAATTTGAATACTATGGTGAGCATAATCCTGCATATTCAAACCGTACTAAGAAGGGACGCCAGCAGAACCGTCGTGTAAATGTAAAACTCATCAAGCCTTACTAACAACGCTTTTTGAGCCGGGTACGGCAGTACTGGTTGTCGCCATAATCTCGATAGACACCAACAACAGGCAGGTTTCCACTGCTGAAAATCCCCAAAATCGTCCTGACTCGGGTATAATCTCGCGCAGTTTTTATAATACTTTCCAGTACAAGACCTGGAAATCGTTTGGGATATGATTATGACAAAGCGCAATGTGAACAAGGTCGTATTGGCCTACTCGGGTGGCCTGGATACGTCGGTTATCCTGAAATGGCTGGAAGATGTCTATGGCTGCGAGGTTGTGACCTTTACTGCAGATATTGGCCAGGGTGAGGAAGTTGAGCCAGCACGCGCCAAAGCTGAGGCAATGGGCGTTTCCGAGATCTACATTGAAGACCTGCGCGAAGAATTTGCCCGCGATTATGTTTTCCCGATGTTCCGTGCCAATGCGATCTACGAGGGTGAATATTTACTTGGTACCTCTATTGCACGCCCACTGATTGCCAAGCGCCTGATCGAGATTGCTAACGAAACCGGTGCCGATGCTATTTCACACGGTGCGACGGGTAAAGGTAATGACCAGGTACGTTTTGAACTTGGCGCCTATGCATTGAAGCCAGGTGTTGAAGTGATTGCACCATGGCGTGAATGGGATCTTAATTCACGTGAAAAACTCATGACCTACGCCGAGAGCCATGGCATCCCGGTGGAAATGAAGCAGGGCAAGAAGTCACCTTATTCAATGGATGCCAACCTGTTACACATTTCATATGAAGGCGGTATCCTCGAAGACCCTTGGGCCGAACCTGAAGAATCGATGTGGCGTTGGACAGTTTCGCCAGAGGCTGCACCGGATGAGCCGACCTATATTGAACTTGGTTTTGAGAAGGGCGACATCGTTAGTATCGATGGTAAGGCAATGTCAGCAGCTTCGGTGATGGAATACCTGAATAAGCTGGGTGGAGAAAATGGTATCGGACGTGATGACATTGTCGAGAACCGTTTTGTTGGGATGAAGTCACGGGGTTGTTATGAAACACCTGCTGGCACGATCATGCTTAAAGCCCACCGTGCGATTGAGTCGATTACCCTGGACAGGGAAGCGGCCCACCTTAAAGACAGCTTCATGCCGAAGTATGCTGAACTGGTTTATAACGGCTTTTGGTGGAGCCCTGAGCGTCTCATGTTGCAGGAAATGATCGATGTCTCACAACAGAACGTAAATGGTTCAGTTCGCCTGAAACTTTATAAAGGTAATGTCATCGTTGTTGGACGTGCGTCTGAGGCTGATAGCCTGTTTGATGAAAGTATTGCGACATTTGAAGATGATGAAGGAAGTTATAATCAACAGGACGCAGAAGGATTTATTAAACTGAATGCGCTACGCCTGCGGATCGCGGCACGGAAAAGAGACTGATACTAAAAGACGTTACACTGATAAATAAAAAACGGGGCTTATGCCCCGTTTTTTATTCAGTCAGCAACGAATTAGCTTTTACAGCGGTTGCCGAGCCAGTAATCAACACTGACGTATTTACCCGCACCGATGAAGAACAGGGCAAGTAACATAATGAAATACGTGGCGGCAAATTCAATACCATTATTGAGAATGACAAAGCTGCCGTTACTTGTGAGCCAGTCATAGTTACCGTGCTCAGTGAGGATGCCTTTTGCCGCAGAAAGTTTTTCACCCGCGGCAACAAGTTCTTCACAGTTGAACAGGCAGGATTTTGCATCTGCAATTGCCAGCCAGCCATTTTGCCAATGCACAGAGAAGGCAGCAACAAGCATCGTGATGAGTAGTGGGATACTGACCCAGCGCACGGCAAAGCCGATTAATAAAAGAAGCGCACCAAAAAATTCAGTGTAGGCAGCAAGGTAAGCCATCAGATCGGGCATTGGCATGCCGAGCCCCCAGTCGGGGTTCCCAAACCAGCCGATAATATTTTCATCGACTACGGGTAAACCAAAATTGGTAACAATAGAACCATCTTCTGTCTTCGCGAATTTATTCATCCCCGCCATAAGGAAAACAGGAACAAGGTATAAACGCAGGGCAAGCGGTGCTAGGAAATCAATCGCGCGGGTACGGTCTAGCAGCCCTTGCAAGGCACATAATATAGACATCATGACGACTCTCCTCTCGGGTAGAGATTATTATTGGTTTATTTCGTACTGGTACCTAAGACGATATCCCGTTCGAGAAGTTCCCTTAGTGTACTCAGGCCACCGTTAACGACCACATCGGGATCGGGATGGTTGAGTTCTCCTGCAATCTGTTCGAGTGCGGCTCTGCCGGTTAGATTTTCGTCTTCGTTGAGAAGGTATACCAGTCGTGCGGTGACGGGGTTCAGTTCCATGAACTGCACATCATCATCATGGTTACGGTATACGACGATATGAGTCGGTTGCTCAGCGGGCTGGTCTGGAATGTAGTCTTCACTGATTTTGTGAACTTCGAAGTTATAAGCTAACGGCCAGGCCAGTGGTGAGATAACAGGGTGACCTTCAAGCAAATCGCCGTTCTTATCGATGACAGACATATCTACATCTGTTTCATCAATGCTCAGTGCAAGCTCGACCCATTCATAGTGAGCGAGTTCGAGCATGAACGGAAAATCCTCGTCATGCCCTTCACGTTCATTCTGTAAATATTCAAGAAATTCTTGGGAAAGCTCCAGGAAAAACGGCGTCTTGTTCTGGTGGTTTTTGAAGTAATCTCGAACCAGGGCATGCCAACTTTCATCATCGTACAGACTGCGCAGTACCGGGAAGCCGCTGCTGATGAAGCCTTCGACATTGTTGTAAAATAGTTCGGAGTAGATCTTTATGCGACGCGCTTCGAGTCCTTCCGGGACAGGCACATTGTCCGGATCACGAATGTGCGAGGTGAAGGCATATTGCCAATCTTTAAAAGATTTTTTTTCAGCCACTGTGGGCGACGGTGCGGTCATCGTTGAGCAGTGTCCATTTTTGCTGGTAATCGACAATGGTGTCGACTTCACCAAGCAGTTCAGTGAGTGGTGGGATATTGAAATCACGCTCCAACAAGGTTGGAATGACACCAAAACGTTCATAAGTCTTTTCGAGCAATCCCCAGACCGGGTCAATCACGTCGGCACCATGGGTGTCGACAATCAGATCTTCTGCTTCATTATAGTGACCCGCAATATGGATGTAGGCGATGCGGTCACCCGGCATGGCATACAGGTAGTCGAGCGGGTCGTAGCGATGATTGACGCTGTTAACGTAGATATTATTGACATCCAGGTGTAGCAGGCAGTCAGCACGTTTAATGACTTCATTGACAAAATCGACTTCTGCCATTTCAGAACCAGGGGCTGCATAGTAGGAGACATTCTCCATTGCAATGCGCTCACCGATAATGTCCTGCACGCGTTGAATACGTTCAACGACATGCTTGATGGCATCTTCTGTAAAGGGGATTGGCAATAGGTCATAGAGGTGACCTTCATCACCGCAATAGCTCAAGTGTTCACTATAGAGCTTAATATCATGTTGCTTGAGAAATTTGCCGACACGCTTGACGAAATCTTCATCGAGCGGGGCAGGGCTGCCAATGGAAAGTGAAAGACCATGGCAGACGAAATCGTGTTGCTCGGTAAATGCACGGAATTGTTTACCCATCGCGCCGCCGAGACCTATCCAGTTTTCAGGTGCGACTTCATAAAAATCGACCTGGGCCGGTGGATGCTCGGCCAGCGGGTCCATAAGGACCCGCCGGTAACCGAGACCGGCTCCATGAACGGGGAATGTATTACCCATGTTCATAGCTCCTTTTGCTAAGCAGGAAGATTATTTCTTGCCGCCGCACTTACCTTCACCGCACTTAGCTTCGTTCTTTTTGGCTCCGCAACGACCTTCTTTGTCCTTGGAACCAGCTTTCTTACCTTCACCGCACTTACCTTCACCACACTTGGCTTCAGTACCGTGTTTTTTGGCCTTTTTCTTGCTACCACACTTACCTTCACCACACTTGGCTTCGTGCTGCTTCTTACCACCACACTTGCCTTCACCACATTTACCTTCGTGGGCACCTGCAATCTGCTGGTAGCCTGAACCGAGATCAGACATGCCGAATGGGTTAGCTGTGTCAGCAGATACTGGCGCAGCAGCAAGACTTAGAGCAAATGCCGAACCAACGGCAGCTGCGATTGTAGTTTTCTTTGACATGGGGTATTGCCTCCTAAAAAGTTTACTTACCTGAAATAATTTTTTTATTGTGGTTACAGTAGTAAATGTTCACCACTTTCCGGGTAGTCCGGTTACCACGTGGTAAATGTGACAGTCATCCCCGCGGGGAGTTCCCATGGGTTATGACTGACCGCATCATTATTATCATAAAAGAAAGGCCAGACAAGGGAATATTGCACACAAGTACTTAAATAGATGTCACAACACCCTGACTTCAGAAGCACATACTAATATACATATGTACCAACTTGTCAGGGTGTTGCCCTCTAGTCCTATTGGACTAGAGGATAGACAGCAAGGAGGTGTTACTTCTTAGCACCACATTTGCCTTCACCACACTTGGCTTCAGAAGCTTTCTTCTTGGCTTCGCCGCCACACTTGCCTTCACCACACTTGGCTTCAGAAGCTTTCTTCTTGGCTTCGCCACACTTACCTTCGCCGCACTTACCTTCAGCTGGCTTGTCACCCATCGCAACAGAATAACCGTTGCCAAGGTCGCTCATACCGAAAGGATTTTCAGCAGCTGAGACAGCAGTAGATGCGACAGAAACAGCAAATGCTGTACCGAGCACAGCAGCAATTGGGGTTGTTTTTTTAGACATGGATAAAGTCTCCGATAAATTTATTTTAAATAACTGCCATCATTGGCAACACTATTATCCCGGGTATATCGAGCAATGATGTGATACGCATCGCACTTAGATGTGCCGGTCGTAGATACGACACAGCTTGATGGGAAAAGTTCTAAATTGAGTTAAAAAAGCTTGAGGCTGGTTACTTCTTAACCAGTTTACGAAGACAATCCAGGTAGGCCGATTCATCCGGCATGCGTTGGTCGCGTTGTGCCTGCCAGAGCATCTCACCGAGGCAGTCCATGACCTGATGCTCGGCATGATGGGCATCACCACTTTGCATGACAAGTTGCTGGAACAGACTGGCGATGCCTGCAGGTCGATTGGTTGTCAGCTGTTCATGGATGGCGATATGCATTCCCATGTGCAGGAATGGGTTGGTCTCACCGTTCTCGGGCAGATACTCCTTGCCCATCGCTGCATCTGAATCTTCCAGCAGTGCATGGTATTCGGGGTGCTGGCCCGCGATATTGGCGATCACCTCCTCGAGTGGCTCGAGTGGTTGGCCATCCTGCTGTTTTTGCCAGGCATCGATAAACACCTGGCGCATTTGATTTCGGTCGTTAGAGAACATTGATGAATTATGATTGATGAATGATGAATTGTAAAAACCAGATGGGATAGAAGCGACTACTGTAAATCATCAATTGCCCTGAACCTTCGGGACGAAGGTTAGGGTATTCACAATGAACCCGAAGGGTTCTGTGAGCAAATCAATCAGCATTCATCGTTTTCTTTTTAAATTCGCACAGGTCGTTAATCAGGCAATTCGGACAATCTGGCGTACGTGCCTTACAGATATAGCGACCATGCAGGATCAGCCAGTGGTGGGCATCGAGTTTGAACTCGTCAGGTACGAACTTGAGTAGTCTTTTCTCAACTTCAACGACATTCTTGCCGGGTGCAATGCCGGTGCGGTTACTGACTCGGAAAATGTGCGTATCGACGGCGATGGTCGGCTGACCAAAGGCCGTATTCAGCACAACATTAGCCGTCTTGCGTCCGACGCCGGGTAGGGCCTCGAGTGCCTCACGGTCTTCTGGCACCTCACCGTCATGTTGTTCGAGGAGTATCTGGCAAGTCTTGATGATATTCGCGCCCTTGCTGTTGTATAAGCCAATGGTCTTGATGTATTGCTTCAGGCCTTTTTCACCCAGGTCGAAAATTGCCTGCGGGGTATTGGCAACCGGGTAGAGCTTATCCGTCGCCTTGTTGACACCGACATCAGTGGCCTGTGCAGACAGGATCACCGCAATTAACAACTCGAACGGGTTTTTGTAATTCAACTCCGTGGTCGGTTTCGGGTTTTTGTCACGCCAGCGCGTGAAGATTTCAGTTCTTTTGACCTTATTCATATTCGTATTAATTTTTTCAACGCGAAGGCGCGAAGGCGCGAAGGCCGCAAAGAACATCGAAAATAGTATGACAACGAAGTACTTTCATGTGTTTTATTAAAGGAACTCTGCGACCTCAGCGTCTCTGCGCCTTTGCGTTAGATTGTTATTAACTATTTTCAGTTGCCAACGTTGTTTCTACAACTACGGGTCTGGTGACTTTATCATCAATAATGTTCTTCACTGCTATCAATAAGCCAAGACCCAAAAATGCACCGGGCGGTAATATTGCCAGCAAGAAGCCACGGTAATCATCAATCAGGGTAATCGTCCAGTTTTCAGCCATGCTGCCAAACATCAAGTGAGCATTGGCAAGCAGGGTACCCTGGCCAATGACTTCACGCATGCCACCGAGTAGAACCAGGACTAGCATGAATCCCAAGCCCATCATAAAGCCATCAAGCACCGCACGGTCGACGGTCGTACGTGAGGCAAAGGCCTCGGCGCGGCCAAGGATGGCGCAGTTGGTGACAATCAATGGAATAAAAATGCCAAGTACCTTGTGCAGTTCATACAGCCACGCATTCATGGCCAGGTCGATAGCGGTGACGAACGAGGCAATAATGAGCATAAAGGCCGGGATACGTATCTCCGGGCGAACCAGGTTTCGGATCACTGAGACAGACAGGTTCGAGGCCACTAATACGAACAGGGTCGCCAGGCCGAGTCCAAGTGCATTAATGACCGTCGAGGAAACGGCCAGCAACGGGCATAGGCCAAGCAGTTGCACAAAGCCGATGTTGTTGTGCCACAGGCCGTCACTGCTGATACCGGAATAACGATTGTCCATACTATTTATCCTCTACAAAAAGCGCATCGCCTTGAGCCTGGTAGAACAGCAGTGTGCGGTAGACGGCTTTGACAACGGCTCGGGGTGTAATCGTGGCACCGGTGAATTGATCAAATTCACCGCCATCCTTCTTAACTCGCCAGCCAGGGGCGCCAGGATTGTTAAGGTTTTTGTCAGTGAAGCCCAGTACCCAGTCGGAACGTTCGATCTCAATGACATCTCCAAGACCCGGTGTTTCCTTGTGTTTGCCCACACGCACGCCAAGTAGAGTGCCGTCCTGATTAATGGCAACCAATAGGAAGATATTACCGCTATAACCATCGGGTGCAACGGTCTCAATGACGACTGCAACGGGCCGGCCTTGTTGACGGGCACGGAAGATGCGCATTGCCTTGTCAGTACCGAGGTATTCACGGTTGCTGACAGTCAGCACATCATTAAATATGTCATTGTCGTGTGATCCAGGTGGGATCAGTGCATGCAGGCTGCGCAGTAGTGCTTTGCGTTCACTTTCAGTAATCGGCTGTTCAGTGTATTTGAACGTCAGGGCCACCAGCCCTGTGCCAATAATCGCAAACAGGCCCAGCAGTATGGCAGTACGGAACATGTGCGTAACCAGCATCAGTCCTTGCCTCTTTGTTCGCCAAAGGCACGTGGTCGGGTGTAGTGATCAATAGTGGGTGCAGCCATGTTCATCAGCAGTACGGCAAAGGCCAGGCCTTCCGGATAGCCACCCCAGCTTCGTATGATGAAGCTAAAGGCAGCAATACCTGCCCCGTAGATAAGTCGTCCACGTGGTGTGGTCGCTGCGCTGACCGGATCGGTGGCAATAAAAAATGCACCAAGCATCGTTGCGCCGCCAAACAGGTGTAATAGCGGATCGGCATAGCGTGCCGGGTCGATGAGATAAAACAGTGTTGAAAGTACTGTCAGCGTGGCGAGCATCGAGACGGGTATCTGCCAGGCAATACGACCGGTGACAAGCAGGTATAGGCCGCCGAGTAGAAAGCCGACACTCACTGCTTCCCAACCTATACCCGCAACCATGCCAAACAAGTTACCGATTTCCGGGTTGGCCATTGCAGAGGGGATATCAATGCCCTGGCCGAGTTGAGTCTTGAGTGCATCAAGCGGTGTTGCCGCCGTGATGGAATCGAGCCCATTTTGTATCGCCGGCCAGGTTGTCATCTCGAGCGGGAAGGAGATCAACAGCATAACATAGCCCAGCATAGCGGGATTAAACGGGTTGTAGCCAAGCCCGCCGAACAGTTGCTTGCCAAAGATGATCGCGAATGCTGTGCCCAGCACGATGACCCACCAGGGGGCAATCGAAGGAATGGCCAGGGCGAGCAGTACGGCTGTAATCAGTGCGCTGCCATCAAGCAGTGACGGGGCAAGCGGACGTTTGCGTAAGCCTAATACGATGGACTCGGACACAATGGCAGTGACACAAGCGAGGGCAATCTGTGCAAGGATACTGACACCAAAAAACCATACGTAGGCCGCGACACCGGGGATCAGGGCATAGCCGACATGCAGCATCAGTTTACTGATACTGTGGGTAACAGGAACCTGTGGTGTGCTTCGTATCATGATGGTTTATCAGTCTCTTTATTTTCAGTGGTCTTGTTGTCGGCGCGACGTTTATCCGCTTCGTCGATTAATTTTTGTTGCTCGGCAGAGAGGTTCTCGACGTTCCTGGGTTTTGGTGTGTCAGTTGATTTTTTCTCCTGCACGCGCTTCATGGCAGCGAGTATTGCCGCCTTCTTTGGATCATCGCCTTTATCTGAATCTTTTTTAAGCGCGGCCTTCTTGCGATTATGACGTTCGCGTTTTTCCTGTTTCTCACGTTCAAGTCGCTCCAGTCGGAATTCATGGCGCTCGCGTGCCTTGTCAGACTTTTCCTTATCACGTTCCTGTTGCCAGATGGTGGTCTTGGCAAAACGGAAAAACTGTACGAGCGGGATATGACTGGGACAAACCACATCGCAACAGCCGCACTCGATACAGTCAAACAAATGGTAGTCCTGTATGTGATCAAATTCCTGGGCACGGGCATGCCAGTAGAGCTGTTGCGGTAACAGGTTTGCCGGGCAGACATTGGCACATTCACCACAGCGAATACATGGCATGCTCGCCTGTGGCTCGATGCGATCACGTTTATGCGTTGCCAGCACACAGTTACAGGTTTTTGTGATTGGTGAATTGTTTGAATGCAAGTCAAAACCCATCATCGGACCACCGATCATGATGCGATCAATATCATCTTCCCGGCTATGACTTAGCGACAGCAGGTCAGCAATGGGTGTACCGATGCGAACCTGCAAGTTGCGAGGCTGTGGGATAGCAGAGCCGGTCAGTGTGACAGTGCGTGATATGAGCGGTTCACCCTGCAAGATTGCACGGGATACGGCGGCGGCGGTACCAACGTTATGACAGATGATGCCGATCTCAAGCGGGCGCGTATGGCTTGGCACCTGTTTACCCGTCAGGCTATAGATCATTTGTTTCTCACCACCCGCCGGGTAACGAGATGGCACGCGTACGAGTTCAATATCATCCGCGTCAGCCAGGGCAAGTTGCAGAGCAGCATGGGCATCAATCTTGTTGTCTTCAATGCCGATGATGCAGTGTTTCGCTTGCAGCGCATACTGCATAATGCGTGCACCGCTAACGACCTCATTGGCACGTTCGCGTATCAGCATATCGTCACAGGTAATATACGGTTCGCATTCAGCCGCATTAAGGATAAGCGTCTCGATTGCAAATTCACCCGGGTTGAGCTTTATAGCACTTGGGAAACCTGCACCACCGAGCCCGACAATACCCGCTTTCAGAATACGTTCGCGGATTTCACCCGCTGTGACAGCGGTGAAATCAACCAGGCCACTTGTTTCAAGTGCGCTATCTTTTCCATCTGTTTCAATGATAATACACATCGCCTTCAGGCCCGAGGCATGCGGTACATCACGTGCCTCGATGGCCACAACGGTGCCAGAGCTGCTGGCATGAACAGGTGCGCTAACGCGACCATCGGCTTCGGCTACGAGCTGGCCTTTTAATACAGTGTCACCGACTTTAACAATGGGCCGTGCCGCCTGGCCGATGTGTTGCAACAGCGGCAACACAAGCATGCCCGGGATAGGTGCATCCTGAACCGGCTTCGATGTCGAGATGGACTTGTGTTCATCAAGTTGAAGGCCACCATGAAAATGGAAAATGTCACGCACGGTCTGCATCATGATCCTGCGTCCAAGGTTTCTTCAGCTTCAGCAGGTGTGGGCCATTTCCAGTTTGCGACGGTCTCTTTTACTGGCACGATGTAGATACAATCCACCGGGCAGGGAGGAATACATAAGTCACAGCCCGTGCATTCATCTGCGATCACCGTATGCATCTGCTTCGCTGCACCGAGAATGGCATCCACCGGGCAGGCCTGGATGCACAGGGTGCAACCAATACAGAGTTCCTCATCTATGATGACAACCGTCTTTTCTGGTTTGACCTCACCGTGTTCCGGATTCAGGGGGAGTGGGTCACGGCCGAGCAGATCGGCAAGTGCGAGAATGGTGGGTTCGCCCCCGGGTGGGCACTGGTTAATCTCAGCCTCGCCGTTGGCAATGGCTTCCGCGTAGGGCCGACAACCCGGGTAGGTACATTGGCCGCATTGTGTCTGCGGTAACAGGGCATCGATTTTATCGACCACGGGATCTGAATCGACCTTGAAACGCACAGCCGCAAAGCCAAGCACGAGCCCGAACACGGCAGCAATAACAAGTAATGTGATAATGGCTGTCAGCATTCAGTTACCGGCTAGAACTTGACCAGGCCAGAAAAGCCCATGAAGGCCATCGACATCAGGCCAGCAGTGATGAGCGAAATGGCAGCCCCTCTGAAGGGCCTGGGCACATCTGCCACGGCAATGCGCTCACGCAGACTGGCAAACAGGATCAGCACAAGCGAGAAACCGACAGCCGCACCGAAACCAAACAAGGCGGATTCGATAAAGCTATGCTGCTTCTGTGTGTTGAGTAAGGCAACACCAAGCACGGCACAGTTGGTTGTAATAAGTGGCAGGAAGATACCCAGTACCTGGTACAACAACGGACTGGTTTTGTGTACGACCATCTCGGTGAATTGCACGACGGCGGCAATAACAAGAATGAAGGCGATAATGCGCAGGTACTCAAGCCCGAGTGGTAACAGGATGTATTCGTTTACGAGGTAACTGCTGACCGACGACAATGTCAGTACAAAGGTTGTGGCTAATGCCATACCGGTCGCAGTTTCTACCTTGCGTGACACGCTCATAAACGGGCACAGTCCAAGGAACTGCACGAGAACAAAGTTGTTCACGAGTACGGTACTGACCAGTATGAGCAGGTATTCAGTCATTTTGTAGAGCCATTATTGTTTTATGCAAGGTAACGCAGAGGTCGCCAAGACGCAAAGGGCGCAAAGGACAAGAATGAAAAAACCTTCGCGGAGACAGCTTTATGTTGTGTACAAGGCAGTTACTCTGTCAGCAATATTACACGTTAATGTAATAATTTGTGACAGGGTAAAATCACTTATAAACTTTGCGTTCTCTGCGCCTCAGCGCTCTTTGCGTTTCATACTCGTTACTGATTATTTAATCTTCATACCCGGCTGCGCACCTTCGTGCGGTTCGAGGATGAACAGGTCTTTTCCCCCTGGTCCTGCTGCCAGCACCATGCCTTCGGACACACCAAAGCGCATCTTGCGCGGTGCAAGGTTGGCAACCATGACGGTGTGCTTGCCGATCAAATCTTCAGGCGCGTAGGCAGACTTGATACCGGCGAATACGTTACGTTGTTCCATACCGATATCGAGTGTCAGCTGTAACAACTTGTCGGCACCTTCTACGTGTTCGGCATTGACGATTTTTGCCACGCGCAGGTCAACCTTGGCGAAATCATCAATCGAGATCGTCTCGGTGATTTCCGGGTGGGCATGTTGCTGTTGTTCACTGTGGCGTGCCGGTGCCTGTTTCAGGCCCTTGTTGGGTTGTGTCAGGCTTTCCTTGTTGGCTTCAACCATGGCTTCTACCTTTTCCATTTCAACGCGCTGTGCAAGGTGTTTGAACTTGTTAATGGCGTGGTCGGTGAGCAATGCCTGGCTGTCAGCCCATTTCATAGGCTGCACGTTGTACAGCGCTTCAATCTTCTCGGCCATCGCCGGCAAGATCGGCTTCAGGTAAATCGTCAGCAGGCGGAAGGCGTTTAAGGCACTGGTGCACACGAGGTGGGCATCTGCCAATGTGTCCTCGTCTTTAACCATCTTCCACGGTTCCATTTCGGCGACATATTCATTTACCTCGTCGGCAAGATCCATGATCGCACGTACGGCCTCGCTGAAGCGACGGTCGTTGTAAAGGCTGGCAATGTCATTACTTGCGGCCTGCAGTTTTTCATTCAGCGCCTGGCCCTTGTCATCCATGCTCGCAGCGAGCTTGCCATCAAATCGTTTCTTGATAAATCCGGCAGTACGACTGGCGATGTTCACAAACTTGCCAACCAGGTTACTGTTTACACGCAGCACGAAGTCTTCGAGGTTCAGGTCAATGTCTTCGATCTTGTCATTGAGCTTGGCGGCGAAGTAATAACGCAAGTATTCAGGATTTAAATGTTCAAGGTAACTGCTTGCAGTAATAAAGGTGCCGCGTGACTTGGACATCTTCTGACTGTTAACGGTCAAAAAGCCGTGCACGCAGATCTGGTCCGGTGTGCGGTAACCCGAGTAGTGCAGGGTAGCCGGCCAGAACAGGGCGTGGAAATTGAGGATGTCCTTGCCAATGAAGTGATACAACTCGGCGTCACTGCCCGGTGCCCAGTAATCATCAAAGTCGAGGCCATCGGTTTTGTCACAGAGGTTTTTAAAACTCGCCATGTAACCGACCGGCGCATCCAGCCAGACATAGAAGTATTTACCGGGTGCATCGGGGATCTCGAAACCGAAGTAGGGTGCATCACGTGAGATGTCCCAGTCCATCAGGCCGGTTTCGAACCATTCCTGCAATTTGTTCTTTGATTCCTCCGGCAGTGACTGGTGACCGTGCGTGTTGTATTCACCGGCCATCCACTCATTGAGGAAGGCCTCGCATTCGCTCAGTTTGAAGAAGTAGTGCTCGGACTCCTTCATCACCGGTGTCGCACCTGAGATTGCCGAGTACGGGTTGAGCAGGTCGGTGGGTGAGTAGGTTGCACCACAGGCCTCGCAGGAGTCACCGTACTGTTCCTGGGCATGACACTTCGGACACTCACCTTTAATAAAGCGATCGGCGAGAAAAATATTCTTCTCAGGGTCGAAGAACTGCTCAATCGTGCGCGTGGTAATCTTGTCGTTGGCCTTCAGGGCGGTATACATTCCCGTAGCCAGCTCGCGGTTTTCCTCGGAGTGGGTCGAGTGGTAGTTATCAAATTCGACGTGGAAGCCACCAAAATCGGCGAGTCGCTCACCATTGATACGCTCAATGAGCTGCTCCGGCGTAATCCCTTCGGATTCGGCGCGAAGCATGATGGCGGTGCCGTGGGTATCGTCGGCACAGACGTAATAGCATGAGTGGCCTTGCATTTTCTGGAACCGCACCCAGATATCTGTCTGGATATATTCGACCATATGGCCAATATGCAGGCTGCCGTTGGCGTAGGGCAGGGCGCTGGTAACAAGAATTTTGCGTTGTTCAGTCATAATGCGTCTTTATTGTTGATTAATATCCCTATGAAATCCCGGTTAAAACAGTCAAGAATAGCTGACTGGAATTGTCTGGAATATGCATATCATGGTAATCTAATATATTAACCGAATTAAGTCGCCGGTGTTAAACATATTAAAGGTGTTACACCGGCGTTATTGCATTGAAATTGCAGGAGAGTAGAGAAATGGCAGAGGTAACTCGCGACAGTATTGAGGCCAAGCTGAAAGAATATACCGATCCTTACCTGGAAAAGGACCTGGTATCAGCCAAGGCTATCAAAGACATCAACATCGATGGCGGTGCTGTCAGCATTGATATCGTGCTTGGTTTTCCGGCCAAGGGTTACATTGATACCCTGACCGTCAAGCTCACTGAGCTGGCCAGCAGTGTAGACGGCGTCACTGGCGTAACGGTCAACGTCAGCAGCAAGATCGCTGCCCACAAGGCGCAGAAGGGTGTTGAGCCGATTGAAGGTATCAAGAACGTCATCGCCGTGGCCTCAGGTAAGGGTGGTGTCGGTAAATCAACCACATCTGTAAACCTGGCCCTGGCCCTCGCAGCTGAAGGCGCCAGCGTCGGTATCCTCGATGCCGATATCTACGGTCCATCACAGCCACGTATGCTCGGTGTGAACCAGCGTCCAGAGTCTCCAGACGGCAAGACCCTCGAACCTATTCGAAGCTACGACGTACAGGCCATGTCGATTGGTTTCCTCGTCGACGAAGAAACCCCGATGATCTGGCGTGGCCCAATGGTCACACAGGCGCTGAACCAGCTGATCAACGATACCAACTGGACTGATCTCGACTACCTCATCATCGATCTGCCACCGGGCACCGGTGATATCCAGCTGACACTCGCGCAGCGCATACCCGTTAGCGGCTCGGTTATCGTTACGACACCACAGGACATTGCCCTGCTGGATGCCCGTAAGGCCCTGAAGATGTTTGAAAAGGTCGAAGTGCCTGTCCTCGGCGTGATTGAAAATATGTCTATCCACATTTGCAGCAACTGTGGTCACGAAGAGCACATCTTCGGCCAGGGTGGCGGTGCCAATATGTCAGAAGAGTACGATGTCGACCTGCTCGGCGCGCTGCCACTCGATATGAGCATTCGCCAGGGTACTGACGAAGGTAAGCCAAGCGTTGTTGCTGAGCCGGATGGCCGCGTCGCCCAGATCTACCGCGAGATTGCGCGCCGCATTGCCGGCAAGCTTTCGCAGCAGGCCAAGGATTACGCCAGCAAGTTCCCGAATATCGTTATTTCTTAGTAGAAAATAGGGCTGGAACAGTAAGAGGGGTCGAAGTCAGCAGTGGCTTCGGCCCTTTTTCATTATTGGGCGTTATAAACGCGGAGAACGCCAAGGCGCAAAGAACGCTAAGTCTTTATTATCAATCATTTCTTCGCGCACTCTGCGCCTCTGCGTGCTTTGCGTTCCCAACTCATGCTTTCAATCTTTGCCAAAATACGATGATTCCTGTTTAATACAGCCCATAAAAAATACGGTTTCTCGCAGGAAAAAGCACATCTCATGAGCATCAAATCAGATAAATGGATCCGCCGCATGGCCGAATCCCACGGCATGATCGAGCCATTCGAGCCGAACCAGGTCAAACACAACGGTGACGAGCGTATCGTCTCCTACGGCACTTCCAGCTACGGCTACGATATCCGCTGTTCAAACGAATTCAAGATCTTCACCAACATCAATTCCACGATTGTTGACCCGAAGAACTTCGACGAAAACAGTTTTGTCGATGTGCATTCAGATGTTTGTGTCATTCCACCGAACTCGTTTGCCCTTGCGCGCACGATTGAATACTTCCGCATCCCGCGTAACGTACTCACAGTCTGCCTCGGTAAATCCACCTACGCACGTTGCGGCATTATCGTAAACGTCACCCCGTTCGAACCCGAGTGGGAAGGCCACGTAACGTTAGAATTCTCAAACACCACACCACTGCCGGCGAAGATCTACGCTAACGAAGGTGTTGCACAGGTGCTGTTCTTTGAATCCGATGAAGAATGTGAAACTTCGTATGCTGATCGTGCGGGTAAGTACCAGGGCCAGCAGGGTGTGACCTTACCGAAGACTTAACCTTATCGCCATCTCCCCCAGGGCAACCACAAAGTACGAGAAATTTTATGCGAGTAGTTCATACCAGTTTGTTAGTGATTTTCCTCACGGCCGTTCTGTCGGGCTGTGCCACCACACTACTGAAGGGGCCAAAATTTAAACAGGCCAAGCCACCGAGTGCAGAAGATGCGCTGGTTTACATATACCGGCCAAATTCAACTCCTTACCTGTTGAGTCCGGATGTATTTCTGGACGGTAAAAAAATAATGGAGCTGGGTAACCAGGGTTACAGTTACCGCTATTTAAAACCTGGTGAGCATGAGATTAAGGTCGCCTGGTCATTCATGTCAGGTCGACAAGACCTGTCGGGTAAAATCAAGGTCGAGCCAGGTAAAACGTATTTCATCCGTTCACATGGCCATGTGTTCTATACGGGGCAATATTACTCATCAAGTGGCTACCTGACGACCGTCCCTGCTGAACATGCGTTGAAAGAGATTAATCACTGTATCTATATCAATCCTGGCAATGTAAAACAAGATTAAAAATAATGCGCAAAGCAGCAATAAAAAAACCAGCTTCTGCTGGTTTTTTTATTGCCGTAAATCCAGAGTCCAATTGTTGCGAATACGCAATAAAATCATAATGTAACTCAAAATACTATGCAGGAGCTATTGAATATCTTCTATACTGCTTAGCATGGGTAATGATATTAAACTTTGTCGCTGTCGTGCGTTGTCGCTGGCTATAGGCGTGCTTTTTAGTGCCTCTTTACAGGCCGGTGTGTCGTCAACAACCAACCCTGAGACAAAGCTGACTGGCTGGAAGTTAAGTCAGGATGGGTTTGAACTTGAGTTGATTCAGCGCCTCCCGGATCAAACCCGGGCATTTTTCCTCGCTCGCGGTTTTTCGCAAAAGCTTGCCGATGACATTGCACTGTCCTGTGTATTCCAGGGGATTGGTCGTAACATTTTTAAGTCAGGTGAAAATAAAAGCATCTCGGTCGACCTGCGCAACTGGCAGCTACAGGTAGGCAGCAAGACGCGTTCGATTAAACAAAAAGAACAATGGGATGCGGAGTGGGATGGGCAGGCGGTCTCAACAGCCTCACGTATTGCCTACCGCTGGGCAACATTTCCTACCCAGCAGACCTTCGAGCCAGTTGGCGACTACAATTGGGGCATGATCAGTTTTGACCTGCCACCGGGCACGCGGTTTGATGTCCATGTGCACTGGTTGTTAAACGGCTCACCGCAACAGGCATGGGTGCGGAATGTACACTGTCCGGCAGATATTCACCCTGAGCCGCAATAGATATCTGGATGGGCGTACACATGAAAAACCTGTTTTGTTATGTTGTCTTCGTATTGGCTTGGTGGTTTACGATGGGTGCGTGGGCCGATGTATCGTTAACGCCCATGAAAGATAGGCCAATTGCACCTGGGTTTACCCTTGTTGACATGGATGATGAAAAGCATAGCTTGTCAGATTACCGGGGCAAGGTGGTGATCATCAATTTTTGGGCGACCTGGTGCCCACCGTGCAGGGAAGAGTTGCCGTCGATGAATCGTGGATGGTCAAAGATAAAAGACGAAGGCATCGAGATGATTGCCATTAATGTTGGTGAAGACGAAGATACGATATTTTCCTTTCAGGGTGATTACCCCATCAATTTCACCATCCTGCTCGACAGCAAGGGAGAGGTGATCAACCAGTGGCCTATACTCGGGCTACCAACAACCTTTGTTGTCGATAAACAGGGACGGCTTGCCTACCGTGCTGTTGGTGGCCGTGAATGGGACAGTGATGCCTTGCTCAATAAAGTGCGGGCTTTGCAACAGCAATAACTAAAGAACACTTAACTCTTCTATATCCTTTTTGATTATTCATAAATCACAAAGCTGACAAAGTTAAGCGATCCTGATGCAATTATAATTAATCGTTGTGTGGTTATCGATCATGACTTAAAAACCATTGCATTATAAGGGTGATAGGTAATATCTAATACATTTGGATATAGTCGTACTTTAGTTAAAATAACAAGTATTTCGATAGTTTATTTATTAAAGTACAGGTTTAGTCGATAGTGAGTATATGGAACAGGTAACAATATCGTCAAAGCAGTTCTCAATGCCTAAGCATCTTTTGGGTAGGCAGCAGGAATTGGTAAGTTTGCATGATGCAATTACAGATATTAGTAGTGGTAAAGATCAGCTAGTCAGTATCACCGGGGTTGCTGGCACAGGCAAAACGGCATTAGTAGACGAATTCATTGCAGAGTGTAAGAGCCGCTACCCCAAGCATATTTTCGCAAATGGTAAGTTTGGACAACTCGAAAACAGTAAACCCTATTCAGCGCTTATTCAAATACTCGAACAATTAGCCAATTTTGTACTCCTACAGGATGATCAGACATACACGGAGTTCAAAGGGGCAATCACCAAGGCTCTCGGTGATAACCTGGGGGTATTGACCAGCATTTCCCCCTCATTTACAGCAATCATGGGTCAACAACCGACGCCAATTGTATTGGCTTCAACAGAAACTAAAAACAGGTTTTACCATGTTGTTGAGGATTTGCTTTCAGTTTATGCCAATTACGGCAAACCTCTCATACTGTTTTTTGATGACCTGCAGTGGGCTGACGGCTTATCTATTTCGTTACTGGAACGCGTACTTGAATGTGAATGGTCGAGTGAAGTACTTTTCCTGATCAGCTATAGAAGCGATGAAATTAATGACAATAAGCCATTGCTAGACATGCTGTCCGGTCTTGTAAAGAAAAGCAAGACTGCTGAGATTTCGCTTAAAAACTTGTCGTATCAGGATGTGGATGAATTCGTTGCAGTAACTTTAAATGATATACCCAGTAAGGTTGCTGAAATCACTAAACATGTCATGGACATTACTCAAGGCAATGCATTCGGTGTAAGTCACTATTTAAAAATGCTGTATCAAGATGGAAGCATAAAGTACATCGACGAAACAAAGAGATGGCAATGTGATTTAGATAGCGATTACGGATTAACGAAAGAGTCAGGAGTTCACGAGCTTCTACATGAGATTATTAGAAGGCTGACTAAACAACAAAAATTAATTTTGTATTACGGTATGTTCCTGCAGGATTACTTCTCCATGGAAAACCTCCTGATGGTTATGGAGTCGGATGCAGATGAGATCCTGAGCGATATAGAAATCATTAACCGACAAGGACTTATTGTCATAAATGAAAATGGTTACCAGTTTCAACATGACAGGATTCTAAGGGCAGTAATAGAGTCGCTGGATGAGCATGAGCATAATGAGTTTAAGCTTGGTCTTGCAAGAAACCTGGTAGAAAAATTATCGGCTGAAGAGATCAGCGAGAGATGCATTGAAATAGTAGAATACTTTAATTCTTCGATTGAGAAACTCAAAGAAGAGGAGCTATTAAGTGTTCTCAAGCTTAATATAGAAGCAACTCAGGATACGATGAAGGATGGTGTTTATGAGCTTTCGTTGCGCTACTCAGAGCATTCCCTCGCTGTATTGGAGCGTTTGGGTGATCTTGGCAGTGAGTATAGATACTCGATATACCTTAACCTGGCAAGAAGTTATTATTTAAATGCGGCCTATGAGCGGGCTAAACATATCATTGCTGAAGCATTTAAATTAGCGACATCAAAGGAAAGCGAGTGCAGGTGTTTTGGCATATATAAAGATATTGTCATTAGTGAAGGTGGCGATTATGCCTCTGTTGTTGATCTTGGCTGCGAGGTTTTAAAAGGTTTTGATATAGTAGTACCCGTCAATAATAAAGAACTAAGCGAAGAAATTTCCCGCCTGCGTAAACATGCTAATAACATGCTTGCAGCGAAAACAATACCCGAGCATGTCGATTCACTTGCCTCAACAAGTAATGAGAATAAGCATTTACTCATTCTGCTGAACGATTTATGGGAGGCAGCTTACTACGCCGGAAAAGAACAGCTCATGCAGTATACAAACTTGCTGAATGTTGATGTCTCACTAAGGAACGGAAACACAAGTGAGTCGGCATTAGGCTATGTCATGGTCGGTATGTTGGAAACGCTTGAGGGGAATTATGACAAAGCGTATGGGCTTGGCGAGCTGGCTTTGGCATTGAATGATAAATTTAATGACCAGGTTATGTTGCCTAAAGTAACAAACCTTTTTTGTAACTATATCTCATTTTATAAAAAACCATTTATCGATTCAGCAACACTTTATAAACGCTCAACTGAAGTTGGGAAGGGTAATGGTGACCATCTTTTCGGGCTATGGGCAGCAATGTTCGAGGTGTGGAGCCTGTGGTTATCAGGTCAATCACTAGATGTGGTGATGGAGGTTGCAACTAAGCGAAAACCATTTATTACACAGACCGGTGATACCAAAATAATATATGTGTTTTCATTACTTGAAGATATTGCTCATTACCTTTCAGATAATGAAAGTGATGAGAAGCTCGGTGAATATGGGGAAATCATAGAGTTCTGGCAACAAAATGATTTTCTACCAGGCATATCATGGCTCCATATATTGTTGGGGCAGCTGTATTGCATTATTGGGGATTTTGACAAGGCGTATAGTCTGCTCGCCAAAAAAGGACTAACGGTCTCACCAGGGATAATTATGTTCCCGTATGCGCAGTATATATTTTATAGCGCACTGTCATCTCTGAGAGTTCGGCATGAAGGCGGTATTGAGGAAAGTGATACTGCCATAGATGTTGAGGCGCACATAAACTTGTTAAAAGCATGGATGCGTTCAGCACCAGAAAATTTCGAATATCAATATTATCTACTTAAGGCTGAAATGTCTGCGTTGAACGAGGAATATTGGCAGGCGCAACAGTTTTTTAATGAGGCAATCACTTCGGCGGAAAAATTTGGGAATAATTTTCCAATTGCGTTTTGTAATGAAATGAAAGCTGACTTCCTTGAGCGGGTTAACGATCACGTTATTAGTTCTTTTCATCGTAATATTGCTACAAATTACTACCTCGCCTGGGGGGCAAAATTTAAGGCTTCTGAAATTACATTTAATCCGGAAAAAAATCTTACTACACAGGAAAATGTAATTAATGTTGCTGATATTAGTTATGATCCTGGATACCAGGGCACGCATAGTAGGGACTTTGATTCTATTCTGAAGTTGACCCGGGCATTATCCAGGCAATTAGACGAAAAATCCCTGTTGGCCAAGGCATTAGAAATACTGGTTGATAACACAAAGCCAGAAAGAGCTGCATTGTTAATTAATCACTCTGGTATCACCGCGCTGCGAGTTTTGTCTGACAGGAAATCAGATTTTTTAATTCAGCAGCTGGATGTATCACCGGAAAAATCCGCCAAAATTCCTGCGAGTTATATTCGTTATGCCGTCAGGAGTAAAAATGCACTTGTTTTAGACAGGGATGAATTTATTGAAAGTAATAACGGGTCAAGTTATGTCTTCGAACCTGGTGTACAGTCCATTATATGTCTCCCTGTCATGCAGCATAGTAATTTGCAGGTAGTGTTGTACATGGAGAACAGATTGCCTGCGAGCTACTTCAATTCAAATCGCATACGGGTATTAAGCATTATTTTGTCCCAGGTGGTGATGTCATTAAATAATATTAAGCTTTACAAGAGTCTTCAGGGTGAATCAATTAAACTTAAACATACTGCAGAGAAGCTTGAGTTAAGCGAAAACAGACTGTCGCTTGCGACGATGTATTCCGAAGTTGGTGTTTGGGAGTGGGATATAGAGAGTAATGACTTATTCTGGAGTGAAATGATTGGGCCTATCCTGGGTGGTCCTACTTCTGAAGTACAAACATCATTTGAAAACTTTATTAACCTCGTTCACCCTGAGGATCGTAAAAAAGTCGAGGATGCGATTAACGATTGCTTTGAAGGAAAAGAGTACAGGGTAGAGCACCGGGTAGTTTGGGAGGATGGAACTATCAGGTGGGTACAGGAGGCAGGAGACGTAATTAGAAATGAAGCAGGCAAGCCATTGCGAATGCTGGGTACCGCGCGTGACGTAACAGAGATAAAAGATAATACGGAGGCGCGTATTGCACTTGAAATGCAGCTGCAACAAGCACAAAAAATGGAAGCACTTGGTCAGCTAACAGGTGGAATTGCTCATGACTTTAATAATTTGCTCGGTATTAATATGGGCTACACCGAATTGTTACAGCAAACCGTCAAGAACTTGAATGATGCTAAGCTGAATGGCTTTATTGAACAAATCATGTCGTCGGCTAAAAGAGCCTCGGAACTTGTGTCACAAATGCTTGCTTTCAGTCGTACCAATGAAGCTGAATCAATAACACTTGACTTACAGCCTGTTGTTAAAGACACAATAAAAATGCTCAGTTCCATGATCTCATCATCAATTCGAATTAAAGTTGACCTTTCAAGTAATTTGCCAATGGTGATAGCTAACCCTGTTCAATTAAACCAGGTGATAATAAATATATGTATTAATGCGCGTGACGCAATTGGTGAAAAAGGTGAAATATCGATTGGTCTACATCATCATAACGAAATTAATGAAAGATGTACCTCATGTCATGCCAGTGTTTCTGGCGAATATGTGGAGCTTTCAATCAAGGATACAGCCGGTGGGAT
>Ga0316207_10001572_pt1 | contig 27282 bp, 22 predicted proteins | sample 6weekpyrite_MG_FD_204943 | JGI IMG/M metagenome (GOLD analysis project Ga0316207, IMG submission 204943) | Microbial mat bacterial communities from mineral coupon in-situ incubated in ocean water Damariscotta River, Maine, United States -... | ecosystem: Environmental > Aquatic > Marine >... | reverse complement strand
TATTCGATTTTATATTTGGTATGTGAACCATTACGATATTTCATACCTATATAATAAACGCAACTACTAGCTTAAAGCTATCTCGTCTAAAGACGAGGGTTTAAACCAATTCCTGCGGACGAATTAACGCTACTTTTTACTATTCTTATCATTGGGTATTAACAATACAGTTAAAGCCAATAAATCATCCAACAAAAATCGAACCTTTGCCATTTATTTGTTGACACTTGTAACTTAAACCATTAAAAATAGAGTTAAGAATTAACTTTGTTCTACAAAACTTTTTTATTACAAATAATAAATTAAATCTACAATATGTTTTTAATTAACAAAATTTATAAGCTCAATGTCGTCCTCATGGTCGTAGTGATAGTCACATCGCTACGAGGATTTGGTTGTGCTCAATGTTAATTTTTTAAGTAGAATAAAAAACAACAAAATAACTAAACCCTCGCTCTGAATTAGACCGGGGGTTTTTTATGTTCAGGATGAGCGGTATATCGCGATCACATGGATGTGAAAGAGCGTGTATGTTCAGGATGAACGGTATATCGCGATCACATGGATGTGAAAGAGCGTGTATGTTCAGGATGAACGTGCTGTTTTATGCTCCTGCAAAAATAGCACTTCCACCATCCATGGCGATCGTATATCACGGTACCAAGGATGGCAAAAAATGAGTATTTTTAACCGTCAATTTGACAATAGGTATTAACATGACAACAGAAACTTTTACTGGTGCAGAAATGGTCGTTAAAGCGCTATCAGCACTTAAGGTAAAATATATTTTTGGCTACCCAGGTGGATCTGTTTTAGATCTTTACGATGCAATTTTTCAACAAAATGAAATTGAGCATATTTTAGTGCGCCATGAGCAAGCAGCAACGCATATGGCTGATGGTTATACTAGAGCGACAGGTGAAGTTGGTGTAGTGTTAGCTACGTCAGGCCCCGGTGCTACTAATTGTGTTACAGGTATTGCAACCGCTTATATGGACTCTATCCCTATGGTTGTTTTAGCGGGACAAGTGCCTACTACCTTAATTGGTAATGACGCTTTTCAAGAAACTGATATTGTTGGTTGTACAAGGCCTATTATCAAACACAGCTTTAATTGTCGTAACTTAGAAGATATTCCTAATGTTATTGCCAAAGCTTTTTATATTGCCAGTACTGGAAGACCAGGACCTGTGGTGGTTGAATTACCAAAAGATTTACTTATACCGCAAAATAAAGCGCCTTTTAGTATTGAAACGAATGTCAAAATGCGTTCGTATAATCCAAATATTAAAGGCCATCCAAAGCAAATACGAAAAGCTGTAAAAACCATTAGTGAAGCAAAAAAACTAGTTGTTTATTCTGGTGGTGGCATTGTTTTAGCTGATGCGTCTGAGCTATTAACTAAGCTAGTTGAAACATTAAAAGCCCCAATAACAAATACCTTAATGGGGTTAGGGGGTATATCCGGCACCCATGAAAATTTTATTGGTATGTTAGGTATGCACGGCAGTTTAGAAGCCAATAAAACCATGGCAAACGCCGATGTCATCCTTGCTCTTGGCGCCCGTTTTGACGATAGGGTTACTAACAATGTTGAAAAATTCTGTCCAAATGCAACGATTATTCATGTTGATATTGATCCCACATCCATATCAAAAACCATCAATGCTCATGTACCCGTTGTTGGCCTAGTTGATATTGTTATGCAACAACTCCTTGATGAACTTAGTAATATTAATTATAGCCCTGACGAAGAAGCACTAAAAGACTGGTGGCAACAAATTCACATATGGCGCGATATGCGCAAAGTAGGTTATAAACAAATTGAAGGTGAAAAAATTAAACCGCAGCGCGTTGTTGAGGCCATGTATAAAATTACCAAAGGTGAAGCCTATGTAGCATCTGATGTAGGGCAACACCAAATGTTTGCTGCCCAGTATTATCCCTTTGCTAAGCCTAGGCAATGGATCAATTCAGGTGGCGCTGGCACTATGGGATTTGGCTTACCTGCAGCAATGGGGGCTAAATTAGCTTTTCCTGATAAACATGTTATCTGTATTACAGGTGATGGCTCGATTCAAATGAACATACAAGAACTGTCAACTTGTATGCAATATAATTTGCCTGTAGTCATTATAACTCTCAATAATCGTTCATTAGGTATGGTTCGCCAATGGCAGGATATGGTTTATGACGGCAGACATGCTTCTTCGTATATGGAATCATTACCCGATTTTATTAAAGTTGCTGAAGCTTATGGACACATAGGTATAAAAATAGATACCTTAGATGAACTTGATAGTAAATTAGAACAGGCATTTAACATAAAAAACAAACTGGTTTTTGTTGATGTCTTAGTTGATGAGAAAGAGCACGTATACCCAATGCATATCAGGCAAGGTGCTGTTGATGACATGTGGGTTGAAAAGGGAGTTAAAGCATAATGCGTCATATTTTAGCTATTTTATTAGAAAATGAACCGGGTGCATTATCACGCATAGTAGGGCTTTTTTCTCAACGTGCTTATAACATTGAAAGTTTAACGGTAGCGCCAACTAATGATAACAGTTTATCTCGAATCACTATTGCAACTTATGGTGATGACAAAGTGCTTGAGCAAATTGTTAAACAGGTAAACAAGCTCGTTGATGTTATAAAAATTTCTGAATTAACTGATCGTAAACATGTTGAACGTGAATTACTATTACTCAAAGTCGCTGCAATGAATGATAAATCTCGCACTGAAGTCAAACGTATTTGTGACATTTTTAGAGGCTCAATTGTTGATATTGGCAAGCAAATTTACACGGTTGAATTAACCGGCAGTAGCGATAAGCTAAATGCCTTTATTGAAGCGCTAAGCAATGAAACAGAAATCATTGAATCAGCACGTTCAGGCTGTGTCGGCATAGCACGTGGTGAAAAAGCGCTAAGAGTTTAACTTTACAAATAATACATCACAGACAAAACTCACTTTTGTCTGTGATGTTTTTACACTAAGAATTTCAATTATTTAAAAAAGATAAAAGACATGTTCAAACTAGGAAAATACCAGCACTTTAAAGGCAATTTTTATCAAGTTCTGCATATTGCCAGACACAGTGAGTCAGAAGAATATTTAGTGGTATATCACCCTTTTGATAAAAAAGATGATATTTGGGTACGCCCTTTAGCCATGTTTAACGAAACAATCACTAGAGAAGGAAAAACACTACAACGTTTTACCTTTATTGAAGGCTAATATTTAAACCTGGCAGTTACATAAAATACGTAACAGGGTCCTTTAGTTTTCGTCACTCGTGACTATAAACTCGATACATTGTTACTTAGTAACTATTAACACGCGACCAGTCACTTAATTACGCTTTTCGCCAGGTGGTTTTTCCGGCACTATCTTCAAGGACAATATTTAACGCGTTTAACTTATCTCTGGCTTCATCAGCCAAAGCCCAGTTTTTATCAACACGCGCTTGATTGCGTTGCACTATTAACGCTTCGATAACAGCAACTTCATCATCATCATTTTGGCCTTGTAAAAAGCTTTCTGGTTCAAGTTGTAATAAACCAATCACCCCACCCAATGTTTTTAATGTTGATGCTAACAATTTTGCTTGTTCATCCGCTTGTTGATCTTTAACCACATTAAGCTCTTTAGCAATTTCAAATAATACCGCTATTGCTTGTGGGGTATTGAAATCATCATCCATTGCTTGGCAAAATTGCTGAACATAAGCGGATGATTTATCTAAAACAAAGTCCTTACTTATTTCTACATCTCTTAATGCGGTATAAATACGTTCTAAAGATGCCCTCGCTTGAGATAAATTATCTGTTGAATAGTTTAATTGACTGCGATAATGCCCTGTTGTTAGAAAAAAGCGTACTGTTTCAGCATCGTATTGTGCAAGCACGTCACGAATAGTAAAAAAATTACCTAAGGATTTAGACATTTTTTCTTGATCTACTTGTACCATACCTGTGTGCATCCAGTAATTTACATACGGAGTATCAAGTGCACAACAGCTCTGCGCTATTTCATTTTCATGGTGAGGAAATTGTAAATCAGAGCCGCCACCATGAATATCAAAATGATGACCTAATTCTTTTGCATTCATTGCTGAACATTCAATATGCCAACCTGGGCGCCCTTCTCCCCACGGAGATGACCAACTTGGCTCTCCGGGTTTGGCTGATTTCCATAAAACAAAATCTAATGGATTATTTTTATTTTGATCAACATCAACCCGTGAGCCTGCTTGCAATTGTTCTAAGTTTTGACCACTTAGCTTGCCATAATCAGCGTAACTTGAAACATCAAACAACACATCGCCTTTACCCGTGAGATCTTCTTGTGCTCCAGCAACATAAGCATGCTTTTTAGCAATGAGTGTTGCAATCATGGCAATAATTTCATCCATATGCGTAGTCACACGGGGTTCAAGATCGGGACGAGCCATGTTTAACGCATCAAAATCTTCATGCATATAAGCAATAGTACGCTCTGTTAATTCATCTGGGGTTTCATTATTTTCTGCCGCCCGATTAATGATTTTATCTTCAACATCGGTGATATTACGCACATAGTTAACATCTAAACCAGAAAATCTCAGGTATCGAGCAATATTATCGAAACTAATATAAGTACGCGCATGACCAATATGGCATAAGTCATAAACAGTGCAGCCACAAACATACAATCCTACTTTACCAGGGTTTATTGGGGTAAAAACTTCCTTTTGACGGGTTAAAGTATTGTATATCTGCAACATGAGGGATTACGACTCCAGTTTGTGTTTATTAATTAGATTGTTTAAGACCAAGATTGTAACCTAAGCATGCTTTAGGATCACCATAGCAGATGCACTTTATGATAACTTAGCGTACAATTCTGTTAAATTTTTCTGCTCTAACTAAAAGTATACGAGAACCTTATGATTATTTTCAAAACAAACCTTGGCGATATTAAAATTGAATTAGACTTTGATAAAGCACCAAACACAGCAAAAAACTTTCAACAATATGTTGAAGAAGGTCATTACAACGGCACTATTTTTCATCGTGTGATCAAAGGTTTTATGGCACAGGGTGGTGGTTTTGCTCCCGGTTTAGAAGAAAAGGAAACACGCGCTAGTATTGAAAATGAAGCGAATAATGGCTTAGGTAATAAACGCGCTACCATTGCAATGGCGCGTACTCAAGAACCACACTCAGCTTCAGCACAATTTTTTATCAACTTATCTGACAATGACTTTTTAGACTTTAAAAATGAATCTGTACAAGGTTGGGGCTACTGTGTGTTTGGTGAGGTTGTTGAAGGAATGGATGTGGTTGATAAAATGGCCTTAGTGGAAACTGGTAACATGTATGGTCATGGTGATGTGCCAAAAGACGATATAGTTATTGAGTCTGCTATCGTTGAGTAAACAATCTACATGCATTGATGAGATAGGTAACAAGCAAGCGCAAGTTACCTACTTTATTGCTGATCTACATTTAGCGCAAAACAGGCCTGATATAACCGCCTGTTTTTTAGGCTTTTTAAAAGAAGATGCGATTAAAGCACAAGCTTTATATATTCTTGGTGATTTATTTGAGGCTTGGATTGGTGATGACGATAACAGCCCTTATATAGCGACAATTGCAAAAGCGCTGACAACATTAGCGAGCTTCGGCACTAAAATATATTATCTTCATGGTAATAGAGATTTTTTACTGGGTAAAAAGTTTGCAAAAACATCGGCTATGACCTTGTTACCTGAAATCCAATTAATTGACCTATATGGTCAAGATATTGTAATTATGCATGGTGACACTTTATGTACTCGTGATGTTGCCTATCAAAAATTTCGATTAAAATCACGTTCGTGGTGGTGGCAAACACTCATTAAAAGTTTACCTTTATTTGTTCGTAAAAAAATGGCTGCTAATTATCGAAAAAAGAGTGCTGCGGCAACTGCATTGAAATCTCAAGACATTATGGATGTAACCCCAAGTGAAGTTGTAGATTGCCTTGAGAATTATCAATGCCAGTTATTAATTCACGGTCATACTCACCGACCCGCAGAGCATGAACTAATCGCTAATAACAAAGCAGCTAAACGCATTGTACTTGGTGATTGGTACGAACAAGGAGCATGGTTGAAAGTAACACCAAATAGTATGGAGTTACTGTATAAACCATTAATATAACAAAACTAAGCAAATTAATTACTGCGTTTTAAATTGTGCGACAAGCTCAGCTAAGCGCACTTTTTGCACATCTAAGTCTTGCAGCTCCATTTTAGTATTTTGAGAAAGCTCAGCTACTTTAGAAGACATATCAGCTATACGCGTTATATTAACGTTTAATTCACCAATAACACTTGATTGTTGATTAGTTGCCGTTGCAACTGAGGTGTTCATATTGGTAATTTCGCTTATTTCACTGACTACGCCATTTAATGATTCACTCGCCCTATTAGTTTTATCCAAACCATCTTTTGCAAGTTCACTATTTTGAACCATTGCTAACACAGTTTCTTGTGCTTGTTGCTGTAATTTCTCAATGACATCATTAATTTCACGAGTAGAATCTTTTGTTCGTGCTGCTAGCGATCTAACTTCATCAGCAACCACCGCAAAACCTCGTCCTTGCTCACCTGCCCTTGCCGCCTCAATAGCCGCATTTAATGCCAATAAATTGGTTTGCTCTGAAATGCTACTAATAGTATCAATAACTGAGCTAATGGTTTGGGTTTGATCGGCTAACTCTTGAATTTTCTCTTGAGTAGAAATATTGCTAACATCTAGCTGTTGCATAACCTGATTGGTGTCGCCTACCTGTACATTAATATTTTCAACTTGGCTTTGAGTTTCCTCTGTTTTTCCGGCAGTACTACCAGCTAAATTGCTAACCTCTTGAATACTTTGATTCATTTGTGTTGTAGCCGCAGCAACTGAATCTGACTCTACTTGTTGAGATTTGGCATAACCATCTACATCATCGGCATTAGCAGTTAAGCGAGCAAACGATGATTCCATAATGTGCTCTGTTGATTTAATATCAATCATAATATTGCGTACTTTTTCAATAATGGCATTGAAACCTTGGGCTAGTAGACCTAATTCGTCACCCCGCTCAGCATCTAACTGTTGGGTCAAATCACCACCACTTTGTGCCATTTCAAGCAAGCGATCACCAATATCAACAATAGGTTTAGTTATTCTATTAGCAACTAGTACCATTAAAAATACAAAGCCGAGCGCTAGTACTATATTTAATATTGCGGTTTGCGTTAACGCAGCGCGCACAGCTGACATAGGCTCATCAACAGGCAGCATAGCAATAATTTTCCAATGTAACTCTGGAATGCCAACACTAGCTACATAGTATTGAGTATCATTGTGATTGACTTTGTCAAAAACATAACCCGCACTCTTTTGTAATAGTTTTGCAGCTACATCAGCAAAACCATCAAAGCCCCTTAACGTTTTAGGGGTATTAGTATTTGGATGAATAATAATTTTGCCATCATTATCGGTAACAAAAACATAGCCTGTTTTACCTATTTTATTTGATAATATATCCGCACTGATTTTACTAACGCTATAACCTACTCCGGCTATAGCAAGATTTTCGCCTTGGGCTTTAACTCGATAATTAACAAAGGTAGTTAATTGAGAAGTTCCCCCCTCATAATCAAAAGCAATTTCAAATGGTTTATTGCTATTTAAAAATTGATAAAACCATTTATCTTTATCAGGATCTACTTTTTTGAGCACACCATCTTGGTTTAAATAATTTTGTGTAACATTTGATACCCAGAAAACAGTCAGAGCATTATTTTGTGATTTCATCAACGCAAGAAAGTCTATTATTTCTTGTTGTTTATCTTCTGGCTCACCAGCTAGCACCCAATCTATGAGAAATTTATTTTGTGTCATTGCTTTTGACAGCACCAAGGGGGTACTTAGTTGATAATTTATTCTAGCGGCAACTTTTGCTAACTGGTTCGGCAAAATATCTGACTCAATACTGCGCTCTGAAACGTTAGTAAAAGTATTATTTGAAAGCAGAATTCCTGCAATTGATAGTGTTAACAATGAAAGCGTTATAATAATAACTAATGCGTGTCGTATTTTGACTTTTTTCAACCATTCGTTCATATGAGTTTTCTTAACGGTTTGCCCAAAATTTACATTAACTATAGGCACAAATTTTAAAATTGACAATTTTTTACATTTCAAACTTTAGAATGAAAACATAACAACTTAGCTGACTTTTTAGCTATAACTTATGTTAAAATTTCTCTGATATTTTAAACAACGAACAGATATTAATTGTGCCTCATTCTCATCTCCTTAACCCTATTAACGCTTTTCTTCAATGTGAAACCCCTGATGCTTGGATTTTTGAAGCAAAGAAAGCTGAAAACCTGCCCGTAATATTGCGAGATCATTTAGCTTGTGAATTAAAAGCAGGTCAAACGGCAATGTTTTTGATACGTAAATACGCCGTTGATAAAGAAAGCAGTAAAGTGTTACTTGAATGGTTTGAACCTTATGAGGATTTTTTATATCGAAAAAAAGGTAACTTGCAATCATTAGCAAACCAAAGCAACTTATCTAAAGCGATTCTTCCTAAAAGCACTATTTCTTCTGATAATTCGCCTTTTAGCCAAGATCTAATTGATAAAATGGTTTTGTTAATTAAAGAGGAGTTGCACCATTTTTACCAAGTATTAGAAATCATGGTGAAACGAGGTATCCCTTTCGATGGTATAACGGCAGGTCGCTACGCTAAGGGCATGATGAAGCATGTTACCACTTATGAACCCAATGCATTAATAGACAAACTCATTATTGGCGCCTATATTGAAGCGCGCTCATGTGAGCGCTTTGCTAAATTAGCCCCTTATTTAGATGATGATTTGAATAAGTTTTATGTTTCACTTTTACGTTCAGAAGCACGCCATTATCAAGATTATTTAGCTTTAGCTAAACAAGTGGCTGGAGATAAAATTGATATTAATGAACGTATTATTCATTTTGGAAAAGTAGAAGCACAGTTGATTTCAACGCCTGATAAGGATTTTAAATTTCATAGTGGTGTACCTATTGGAAACACCATTTAAATATCTCCGCCCTATATTGGTAAAATGATGACAACTTCACGAAAAGATAACCCTAGTCAGCAGTTGATACAAAAACACCCTAAACTGACTCATACCGATAATATTAAAGTTGTTTCTCATGTGCAAAGAGAATTAGACGACTGGTACTTAAACACGCTGATGTTGGATAACATTGATGTACCTTTTAAGTATAAACGTAAGAAATTATATAAAAATTTGCAGGGAGCACGAGTAAATATTACTTATTACCCAGATAATGAAACAGTTGCCGGGTTTGATATTGAAGTAATGAAAATTATCAGAATAAAACAATCATAGTTGAAGCTATTCCGCCAAAAAAAATCTAAAGTTTAATAATAATGACTTTTTATTTTTATACCTATAAGAAATAAGTAGTATTATAATTAGTTATTTTGAATATAAAAACAACTTATTTTCATCTTTTTACGGCTGTTTTTCAATCAAGTCTTGACGAATGCTTAAGCATCTTTCATAAATAAGGTATCGACAATAAAAACTATTAATGTCGAACGTGTATTTAGCCATTTTATTCAATTAATAAAAAGTCAAAGAATAAAGGGTTAAATAATTTATTGGGGACTATAAGAGGAAGTTTTTATGATATTAAATCATATTTGGGGATTATACGCTCACCCAAAAGACGAGTGGCAAACAATAGAAAAGCGTCACGAAAGTTTAATGTATAGCTTAATGCATATTTTAATCGTTGCCTTGATTCCAGCTATTTGTGGTTACTATGCCGCAGCGCATATTGGTTGGACAATAGGTGTGGGCGATCCTATTAAAATAAGCCAAAGTAGCGCACAACTAATGGCCATTTCCATGTATTTTGCTTTAGTTATAGGTGTATTTGCACTCGCCTATTTAATTCAGTGGATGGCTAAAACTTTTGATTCAAAGCCAAGCTTTGTGCAATCACTAGAGCTTGCTGCTTATACTGCCACGCCCATGTTAATGGTTGGTGTAGTGACACTATTCCCTGTACTTTGGTTTGTTGCACTAGCAGGGCTTGCTGCTACTAGTTACTCTGTATACTTACTGTATTCTGGTGTGCCAATTATGATGAATATTCCTGAAGAGAAAGGTTTCATATATTCAAGCTCAGTAGTTACTTGTGGTTTAGTGCTATTGGTAGGAATTATGGCTTTCAGTGCAATCATGTGGACTATGGGCTTTGGCCCTGAGTATGTGTCTTAATAAGAAATCAATATTCATTTAAAGTTGATATTAAATATAATTTAAAATAAAAATGCCGCTATTTCGAAGGAAATAACGGCATTTTTTCGTTTACTTAAAAAGGATATGACTACCTATAACGTCTATTCAGCACCTTCATTATGCATATCAATAATTGAATCTGCGTTTTTATCGGAAGTTTCTTTGCTGGTGTTGTTCCTCAACGCATCAAGCTTTTCTAAATAATCACTATTAATATCATTGGTAATGTAGATGCCATCAAATACAGAGGTATCAAAGCTATTAATATCAGGGTTACCTGTTTTAACTGCCGCAACCAAGTCGTCAATAGATTGAAAAATCAATTTATCTGCACCAATTAAATCGCACACATCATCAACATCTCGGCCATGTGCAATTAATTCATTGGCACTAGGCATATCAATACCGTATACATTAGGAAAGCGTACTTCTGGCGCCGCAGAAGCAAAATAAACTTTTTTAGCGCCTGAAGCGCGAGCCATTTCGATAATTTGTTCAGACGTTGTACCACGCACTACAGAGTCATCAACAAGTAATACATTTTTTCCTTTAAATTCAGCTCCTATCGCATTAAGTTTTTGGCGAACGGATTTCTTACGCTGTTCTTGTCCTGGCATGATAAAAGTACGGCCAATATAGCGATTTTTTACAAAGCCTTGACGGTAAGGTAAATTTAATTGCTGAGCAATTTGTAGCGCAATATCACATGAGGTTTCAGGGATTGGAATAACAACATCTATATCAACATCGTCCCATTCCTTCGCAATTTTTTCGCCAAGTTTAGTACCCATTTCAACACGAGAAGCATAAACCGACATTTTATCTATGGTTGAATCAGGTCTGGCAAAATAAACAAATTCAAAAATACACGGATTATAAACAGGGTTTTCTGAACATTGCTGACTGTGAATTTGACCATCTTCAGAAAAGAATATTGCCTCACCTGGGGCTACATCACGAACGAACTCAAATGAGCAAGCATCGAGAGCAACAGACTCAGAAGCGATCATATATTCAATACCCTTTGCCGTTTCACGTTTACCAAAAGCTAAGGGACGAATACCATTAGGGTCACGAAAAGCGACCATACCATAACCAACAATAAGCGCTACGGTTGCATAAGCACCACGCACACGTTTATGAACATTAGCAATCGCCGTAAAAATATCATCAGGCGTTAATGAAGCACTATCGTTTTGCTGAAGTTCATGACCTAAAATATTCAACAATAACTCAGAATCAGAGGTGGTATTAACATGGCGGCGCGCTTGCGTATTAAGCCATTTTTTTAACTCTTCAGCATTGGTCAAATTACCATTGTGCGCTAAAGATATTCCGTAAGGTGAATTAGCATAAAAAGGTTGTGCCTCCGACGAGCTAGAAGTACCAGCCGTAGGATAACGAACATGGCCGATACCAATGTTGCCTTGCAAACGCATCATATGGCGAGTATGAAAGACATCTTTGACTAAACCATTGCCTTTTCTTAGGCGAAAAGTGTTGTCATGAATAGTAACAATACCGGCAGCGTCTTGTCCTCTATGCTGTAATACAGTTAATCCGTCATATAAAAATTGATTAACCGGTGTTTTACCGACAATTCCAACAATACCACACATGAATTTTTCTCCGCTTGGAACTTAGTTAAATAGGGTTAATAATTATCACTAAGTTAGAAAACTTGATGATTGCTTGAGATACTCAAAAAACCATTCAACAACTAACCTGAATTCAGGTATGAGTTGTGAATTTTTCCACCAATCGCTATTTGCCGCACCTGTAAATGCATCCATAAAGAATAGCATAGCGCTGATAATTAACACGCCACGTAACGCACCAAACACGAGTCCTAAAACACGATCTGTACCTGATAGCCCTGTTTTACTTACTAATTGCCCAATAAGGTAATTAACTAAAGCGCCCAGTACTAAAGTGGTTATAAATAGAATTGCGGTTGCGGCAGCATCTCGTAAGAATTGATCAGAGATATTGGTTAATAAAGTGGCTAGGTTGGCGTAGAAAGTACTGGCAATAAAAAAGGCACTGATCCAAATAATTAACGATACGGCTTCTTTTACAAAACCTCGTATCAAACTAATTAGCGTTGATAACCCTATTACTGCCAAAATGGCATAATCTATCCAAACCATAATTTAAGTTTCTCATTGATTAGAGGCGCGCATTCTACCAGAATCAAAATGCAAATGCTTAAACTTTTTTTGATAAAAGTTCACTTATTTTGTTGGGTAAAAACGAGCAACTTTACCTTGAACATTAGTTAATTTTTTCAACGCGGGGAGTTTTTTCGACAATGAAGCTTTGATTAACTCTGGGCCAACAAAAACTTTTGTTAAGGTGCCCTTCTTAGTTTGTATGGGTTTAGTGAAAACGGTATAACCGTTCTTTTTCAATTTTTCCACTAACTCGGCAACATTACTTTTATGCTTAAAACTGCCTAATTGAATAGCCCAAGCTTCTTTATTAGTAGCTTTAACAGGTTGTTGACCTAGCGTTGGTTTATCAATGGCTGAAACACTTTTATTATTTGAGCCACTTTTAACCGCTATTTTTTTTGCTTTTGTAGCAGGTGTAACTTTTGTTTTGCCTTTTTCAATATTGTCCACTTTACTTTTTGATTTATTTTTCGACTCTTTTGGTAGAGGCTTGCTATTTGCTAATAATAGATCGTCTTTGGCTTGTTCATTAAATATGACTGGTTTTTCTTTAAGCACTAGTTTTTCTTCAGGGAAAGGCTTTCTGGCTATTTTGCCAGTAAAAGACGGCGCTTTAGGAATAGCATCAAAATCAGCTTGATTAGATTTTTTTTTACCATCAAGGATGTCAGGTAAAAAAATAATGACTGCTGCGGCAACGATTATTGTACCAACAAGACGATTCTGAAACGGTGTAGACAAGCGATACTCCAAGTAAATTAAGGCATAAGCAAACTAAATCAACAATGGTCTGATTTCAGCCACAGTAAAAAAAGAGCCAAAAACAAGAATTAAATTATCTGATTCAGTTTTTTCAACAGCCATTTTAAATGCCTGAGTGATATTGTCAAAGCAATTGATAGAATTAGTAAAACAGTGAAGCGCTTCGCTCATTTTCTCAGCTGCTGCGGCTCTAGGTACAGTTAACGGCGCCACATACCATTCATCTATTAGTTCACTAAATGGCGCTAAAGTATTAGTAATATCTTTATCAGATAACATAGCAACAACTGCAAATATTTTCGGGTATTTTTGTTGCTCTTTAAACTGCGTTAGCTTGGTGGCTAAGTAACGGGCTGCATGAGGATTATGAGCAACATCAAGCATGACATCACAAGAGGGTTGAAGTCTATCACTGTCAACTTTAGCTTCTGCCTTTTCAAACAATTCTGTTCTACCAATTACGACAGTTTGCTCAATTAAAGTGTTTACTTTTTTTGTCGTTAGCTCAATTCCTAGTTGTTTCAATACCATTAATGCTGTAGCAACGTTATCTTGCGGAATATGCGTGGTGATTAGTTTTTTTAAAGAGTGTTTTGTATTACTTGTATGAATATGATCAATATAATGCCACTGCCAACATGATGATACCTGCTCATTAGTTGAGTTGTGCTGCTCAACAGTAAAGTCTTTATTTCTAATTTTTACTTTACTATTTGCCTGCTTTCGCTTTGAACTTGTGATTGTGTCATTTAGCTTTTTAGCATGATTTACTACTGATTGGGGCACATTAGGATCGCCAACAACAATGTGTTGATTAGCACGCATTATGCCTGCTTTTTCAAAACCAATAGATTCTCTGTTGTTGCCAAGAAAAGCTTGATGATCAATATCAATACTGGTGATCACACTAACATCTGCATCAATAATGTTAGTAGCATCTAAGCGGCCCCCTAAGCCCACTTCGAGGATGATAACCTCAGGCTTAATTGCCATCAAAACTAAAAAAGCAGCTAAAGTTGTGTATTCGTAGTAACTAAGCGAAATTTCTTCTCGCACCTGTTCTATTTTTTCAAAAGCGCGGATAAGAGCTTGGTCATCTATATCGCATTTGTTAATGCGTAATCGTTCGTTAAAACGCTCTATATGAGGAGAAGAATAAACCGCCACTTGTGTAACTTTGTTAGAAACTACTGGCAGATTAATAGTTTCGTTCAGCAATGCATTTTCTAAAAATGCACAAGTAGTGCCTTTGCCGTTAGTGCCCGCAACAGTAATAACGCAAGCAAAACTAAAATCAATATGTAAGCGCTTGGCAACTTGGCTAATACGCTCAAGACCAAGATCTATTTCACTGCTATGTATTGTTTCTAAATAACAAAGCCACTCATCAAGACTTTTAAAGTCTTTAGAGTGGCTCTTTTTTGTTTTGGACATAATTAACCTGTGTATTGAGTTTATCCCAATACTTTTCTTACTTATAACTTATTACTTGTAACTTCATATTGGTAACTTACAAAGGGCTAGCTTGTCCCATAAATTTAGCTAGCATACGTGCCAAAGTTTCACGCATATTACGGCGATCAACAATCATGTCTATTGCACCTTTCTCAAGTAAAAACTCACTACGTTGAAAGCCTTCCGGCAGCTTTTCACGTACAGTTTGCTCAATAACACGAGGGCCAGCAAAACCAATTAAAGCTTTTGGCTCAGCAACATTAATATCACCAAGCATAGCAAGACTAGCTGAAACGCCGCCCATTGTAGGGTCGGTTAACACTGAAACATAAGGTAGACCTTTTTCACTCATTTTCGCTAATGCCGCGCTAGTTTTTGCCATTTGCATTAATGAAAACAATGCTTCTTGCATTCGGGCACCGCCACTTGCAGAGAAACAAATAAAAGGTAAATTGTGTTTAAGACAATATTCAACACCAGCAACAAAGCGCGCGCCAACAACTGAAGCCATTGAACCACCTAAGAATGAAAATTCAAATGCTGCGGCAACAACTGGCATACCATGTAGCTCACCTTTCATCACAACTAAAGCATCTTTTTCACCGGTATTTTTTCTCGCTGCGCTGAGTCGGTCTTTATAACGTTTTGAATCTTTAAATTTTAAAATATCTTGTGCTTCAAATTCTTCACCAAGCTCTTGACGATTATCTTGATCAAGGAAGCTATCAATACGCTTACGTGCACTAATGCGCATATGATGATCACATTTAGGGCAGACAGAAATTTGTCGGTCTAACTCTACTTTATATAGTACTGCATTACATGAAGAACACTTACTCCAAACGCCTTCTGGGATATTACGCTTTTGGGTAGATTTTGCTTTCGGGAGAATTTTTTCAATCCAGCTCATAATTTATTTTTTGCCTATTGCGACGAATATAAATCAACTTTTTGTAAGAAAACGGCTTACGAAAGGTCAATTTCAAAAAGAATGCTAATTTAACCGTGAATTAGAACACACTTTAACCCATGTTTTATATAAAAAACTGGTCTGTTTTGTTAATAAAATACTAAATATATGTAGATTTGTGTTGTTAACTTAAAAAAAGTGGTCCAAATGGCCTTTTCGGTAAATTAAATTGTGCAGGGTAATCAACTTCAACAAAATATAACCCCTCAGGTGGTGCTGTTACGCCAGCTAAACAACGGTTTTTATATTCAAGAACGTCTTTGATCCAAGTTGTTTTTTCTTGCGATTGCCCTACTCGCATCAAACTGCCAACAATATTGCGCACCATATGATGTAGAAAAGCATTAGCTTTTATATCAACAATAATGTACTCACCTTGACGAGTAATTTCACAGTGCTTAATGGTGCGAACAGGAGAGTGTGATTGACAATGGACAGTACGAAATGAAGTAAAGTCATGCTTACCCACTAAGTGCTGAGCGCCTTGTTGCATTAACTTTTCATCTAAACTATGGTGCCAATGGCTAATTCCATAACTTAAAATAGCTGGCCGTAATTTATTGTTGTAAATAATATAACGATAACGCCTTGCCGTTGCACTAAAACGAGCATGAAATTCGTCACTAACAGCTTTAACCCAGGTTACGGCAATATCGCCAGGCAAATGAGTATTTACGCCCAATGTCCAAGCAACATCTTTGCGAATTTTATTGGTATCAAAGTGAACAACTTGGTTAGTGGCATTAACACCTGTATCAGTACGACCAGCACAAACTACCTCAATAGGCTCATCAGCAATTTTTGATAGTGCTTGCTCTAGTTTTTGCTGTACGCTAACAACACTTTTTTGTCTTTGCCACCCACAATAATTTTTGCCATCGTATTCGATGCCTAATGCATAACGCATGTAAACCTTCCACTTAAACAACTAAGTATTTTTAAGTGGCGCATTATCTATTATTTTCAAACACTATGCCAATACAAGAATAAGCTTATGAAATGTCATTTAACAAATCTTGCGCTTGTCCTTGTTGTTGTGGGTCGCCTAATTTCAATACTTCTTTTAAAATTACCTGCGCATTATCTTCATCGCCAATTTCAAGGTATACCTTGGCTAAATCAAGTTTAGCCGCGATGCCATTCTCATCAATGTCAACATCAATATTATTAACATCATCTGTGAATTCGGGGAATTCATTTAAACCAACATCAATATTTGCTCTTTCATACGGCTCTTCAACTTCTGAATCGTTTTGACTAGCAGACAATAAAGAGTCAACTGAAACAAAGTTTTCTTCTTTCTTTATTTCTGCATCTGTATTTTCATCGCTATCTTGTGAATTTTCATCATGATTAGCATTAGGTTTACCACTAAAATTATCAAAATCTGCCAGTGTTATTTCATCGCCAACATTATGATTTTGATTAAAGTCAGCAGGTTGATTAGCAACACTCGATTCTTCTTCAATATTAGCTAAAAGTTCATCAAAATCTAAATTATCTAACTCTTGAATATCATTTATTTCACTTGCTTCTGATACTTGGTTGCCAGCTTCTTCATCATTCTCATTAAGTAGATCAGCCAGAACATTTTGATCAGAAAAATCGGGAGATAACTCAACGGCATACTCAGAGTCTTGCTCATTTAATAGTTTGGCAAGAGTCTCTTCATCAAAAGATTCTGAAACTAAATCATCACCAATATCAAGTGCTTGTTCAGCAAAATTTTGCTTCTCTTCAACTACTGCTTGATTTGATTGAGATACATCAGCAATAAGTTCGTCAATATCAAAATCATCATCAGATATTTCAGCTTCACTTACTTGTGCTACTTCAGGTTCAGTTGAATCTTGCGTTGATGGTTTTGCTAAAAGATCGCTAAAATCTGCAGATAATAATGGCGAAATATACTCTTCAGTTAATTTTTCAATTTTCTCTATATTTTCACTGATGTCATCTGTACTTTCGATACTATTCTCATTTAACTCAACTATGTCACTAACGTCAGGAACGTCTATATCCATAGTCTCCAATAAGGCATCGATATCATCAGGATCCGTTATTTCAGTTGCTTCATCTTCAACTCTTTCTTCATCAATTCCTATTGCATCTAATAAAGCATCGATATCATCAGGATCGGTAACATTTGTTTGAGAGTCGTCTATTTGAGCATCTTCTATAACTTCTGGTGCTTCATCAACTTCTCCTGAATCTGCACCCATTGAATCAAGTAGTGCATCAATATCATCGGGATCGGTGACTTCGCTTTGGGAATCATCAACAACTGCTGCATCTGCTCCTACCGCATCTAAAAGTGCATCGATATCGTCGGGATCGGTAACATCTGTTTGAGAGTCGTCTATTTGAGCATCTTCTACAACTTCTGGTGCTTCACCAACTTCTCCTGTATCTGCTCCCATTGAATCAAGTAGTGCATCAATATCATTGGGATCGGTGACTTCGCTTTGGGAATCATCAACAACTTCCGCATCCTCTCCTACCGCATCTAAAAGCGCATCGATATCATCGGGGTCGGTGACTTCGCTTTGGGAATCATCAACAACTGCTGCATCCTCTCCTACCGCATCTAAAAGCGCATCGATATCATCGGGGTCGGTAACATCTGATTGAGAATCATCAACAACTTCCGCATCCTCTCCTACCGCATCTAAAAGCGCATCGATATCATCGGGGTCGGTAACATCTGTTTGAGAATCATCTTCCACTGCATCTAAAAGTGCGTCAATATCATCTGGATCGGTGACATCTGCTTGAGAGTCGTCAGGTTGAGTTTCTTCTGTATTAGTTTCTTCTGTATTAGTTTCTTCTGTATTAGTATCGTCTACGCTTATATCTTCTGCGGCAACTGCCGGCTCACCTTCGTCATCAAGATCATCTAAGTTATCTAATAGATCATCAAGATCACCTTGTTCTAATTGATTATCTGTAAGTGCTTCACCTTCTTCAGAATCAGCTTCCTCAGGCTCATCATCAACTTCCATCAGTAGAGAATCTAAAGCATCTTGTCCTAGCTCACCACCTTCAAGCTCATTAGACTCAAGTTCATCATCAAGTAAAATATCTTCTAAGTCATCAAGATCGTCTAATGCATCGTCGTCGTCATCATCAAGATGAATAACATCATCTTCTTCATCTTCAAGTAGATCTATGGATAAATCATCGTCAAGGGATAGTTCATCATCTAGTGATAATTCGTCGTCAAGGGAAAGCTCTTCTTCTTCCGCTACTTTAAGATCTTCTTCGATGACTTCTTCTTTTTTAGATTTCGCTTTTTTCAGAGGCTTTTCTGTAACCGAATCTTCAATGAATTCATCTGAAGAAATGGCTGTTTTACGACGTTTGAAAACTAAAGCTACCGCAATTAAAATCAGAGTTGCGGGTAGTGTTGCCATCAAAACAATAAACCATAAACTTGTGAAAACATTGTCTTTCTCAAGCTCAGCTTGCTGTTTTTCTAGAAGTAACTCTTGCTCCCTTGCTTGTGCTTTAGCTAATAAGGCTTGTTGCAACTTGATCATGTCATCCATTTGCAACTTAATTTCTTTGCCTTTAGCCACTTCTTTTTGCATTGTGCCTAATTGACTATTAAATGAAGTTAAACGCTGACGTAATGCCTCATTTTCTTTTAAAATAGCTTGTAAACCATCAATAGAATCTAAAACATCATTTTGGATGCTTTCTAAACGCTTTTTCTGTTTAGTATCTATTTTTTCTAATTGATCATTAATTTCTACTTTTACTGACTCTAGATCTTTTTTATTAGCATTTGGGACAACAGGTGCTGAATTTTTCTTAGACTTTTTAGGTTGCTTTTTCTGCCACGCTTTATCGTCATCTTTAGATTTTTGTTGAGCTGCATTCGCATTAACCGCCATCATGCGATCAAATGATGGTATTTTTAGATACTGTCCTTCAACTAAATGATTAAAATTACCATCAACAAAGGAATTAGGGTTAGCTTGATACAAAGCTTGCATCACTTGATAAACAGTTAAACGGTTGTCAGGGCGTACCGTTAACGCTATTTTCCATAAAGTATCCCGTGAGCTGAGAGGGCCATAACGATCATATGGGAATACGTCACTGCTTTTAGGGCCGCGCATACGAATGCCACGATCTTGATTAAGCGCTTCTTGTGCAAAAATAGGCAAGCTAAAAGACAACACGCTAGCAGTGATGATGCTAGATATTAATATACTAGCTACTGGTATGCTAGCTATTGATAATCTGAGAAAAACCTGCCGTAGGCACAGGCGTAATAATTTTTGCATCGAAATTTCCTAGTTATTATTTTTTTCACAAAATTAGCTATTTGTCAGTTATTTGACAAATTTAGATGAAAGATAGCTCGATAAACAAAAGCAAAATTCATTCCATTTTATTATCTATACTAACTTTGGATAGTAAGAATCATATCAAATTCAATAGCAATATTTCATTTTTTTAAGAGATAAAAACAAAAAACCCGCAATTAACACTGTGTATGTAGTGTTAACGGCGAGTTCATTTTTTTCTAAAGGGTAACTATAGAAATATAAAGATTAAATTATCTTTATAAAATCTCTTAGTATTTATTAACTTAAATGTTCTTTCACTAGTAATTCAGCTATTTGAATACTATTAGTTGCCGCACCTTTACGGACATTATCGGCAACAATCCACATGTTAATACCACAGTTATGACTAATATCTTCACGGATACGGCCAACGTATGTTTCATCTTTACCGCTAGCATCACCAATTTGGGTAGGAAAGTCTTCATCATTATGACAAACAACTAACCCAGGTGCTTGCGCTAATAATTCTTTTACTTCTTCTGCTGAAATAGGTGAATTGGTTTCAATATGCAAAGCTTCACCGTGACCAAAAAATACTGGTACACGAACAGCGGTTGGGTTAACTAATACGTTATCGTCAGCTAATATCTTCTTCGTTTCCCATACCATTTTCATTTCTTCTTTGGTGTAACCATTTTCAAGAAAAACATCAATTTGTGGAATTACATTAAAAGCAATTTGACGAGAAAAGTTTTTGGTTTCTACTGGTTTGCCACTGAGTAAGTCAGCAGTTTGCTTTGCTAATTCATCCATTGCCGCTTTACCACCACCAGATACAGACTGGTAAGTACTAACATTTACACGACTAATACCTACAGCATCATGAAGTGGTTTTAACGCCACCATCATTTGAATAGTTGAACAGTTAGGATTAGCAATAATATTACGATTGCGGTATTCGGCAAGTGCTTCAGGGTTTACTTCTGGTACCACTAATGGAATATCATCGTCGTAGCGAAACTCAGACGTATTATCGATAACGATACAACCAGCATCACCAGCAATAGGAGCATACTTAGCCGAAGTTGCGCCACCAGCAGAGAAGAAACCAATTTGAGCTAAGCTCCAATCAAAATTATCTGCATCAAGCACTTCAATGCTTTCGCCATTAAATTCAATAAACTCTCCAGCAGAGCGAGCACTTGCTAAAGGGTACAGTTTATTAATGGGAAAGTCTCTTTGCGCTAAGATTTCCATAATGGTTTTGCCAACTAGCCCAGTTGCGCCAAGTATGCATACATCAAATTTCTGTGCCATGATCCTCTCTCTCTATGTGTGGTTTTTACTAAAACCTAAGCGATGTGGCACATCACTTAGGGCATTGGGTAATAAGGTAACTTGTATTGCAGAAAACTCCCGTCTTACTGGGTAATTTTTTCTGAGGCTATCAAAACCTTGACTTGATAACTGTTGACGAAATATTGCATCGTCTCGCCTGACATCATAAACCATTTTAACAAGCTGGTTTAGCATTACGTCATTGAATTCTTGCTTTAGTTCTACAGAAGAAATACTTGCGGGTGGTAAAAGGTTACTCAACTTGCATTGCCATTCTTCTTTTGCTTTTTTGTCTAAATTTTTTTCTAAATATGAGCTAACATTTTCACGTTCTTCTAGATGCTGACATAATGCCTGATAAAGCATTTCAGTGCCACGGGATTTTCCTTCTAAGCTATAACCAGCAATGTGTGCCGTGGCTATTTCAGTATAGTCAATTAGTGGAGTTAGCACCTCTGGCTCACCTTCCCAAACGTCAAGTACAACTTTCAAGCCATGACCTTGTTGCTTTAAAGCTAGTAAAGCCTGATTATCGATAACTTCACCACGACAAGCGCTGATTAATATCTGCTGTTCAGTTAATTTATTTAGACGGGCTTTATTAAGTAAATGATAAGTGGGATAGTCACCTTCAACAATTTTAGGTACATGCAAAGAAATCACATCACAGTTGAGCGCTTCATCTAAGGAAACAAAATCTCGCGTATCATTTTTACTTTGTGCAAGTAGTGGATCGCAAATTTTATATTTAATCCCTAATGCCGTTAGCTTTTCACTTAAACGTGTCCCGGTATTACCACCACCCACAATACCAACCGTTAGTTTTGTTAACTCAAGTAAGTATCGCTCCGCTAAGACAACCAAGCTGCTAATTACATATTCAGCAACTGAAATAGCATTACAACCCGGCGCTGAATGAAAAGCGATATTGCGCTTAGCTAAATAGTCTTGATCAATATGGTCCATACCAATGGTTGCCGTACCAACAAAACTAAGCTTATTGTTATCTTTAAGTAGCGCTTCATTGACTTGAGTAATAGAGCGCACCAATAGTACCTCTGCGTCATTGACTTGCGCTGCTGTTAAGTTACGCCCTGAAAAAGGAATAAGTTCGTCTGCAGCACAAAACTCGCTAAAAAATTCTTTAGCGTAAGGCATATTTTCATCAAAAAGTATTTTCATAAACGCATTTTTTATAAATATGGTAGAGCAAAAATAGAGGGCGTTAAAAGCATAAAAGGCTGTAAGGCACTATACCTTACAGCCTTTTATTTTTATAGCGTCAGGGCTATTTTTTATATTTTTGCATTACTAAGGTGGCATTTGTTCCGCCAAAGCCAAAGCTGTTAGACATCACTAAATTAAGCTCGGTATCACGCTTTTCGGTAACTATATCTAAACCTTGCGCTTGCTCATCTAACGTTTCAACGTTAATTGATGGTGCCACAAAGTTGTTTTCCATCATAAGAATTGAATATATAGCTTCGTGTACGCCGGCAGCCCCTAAAGCATGACCTGTCATAGCTTTGGTTGCACTGATTGCAGGAGATTTTTCACCAAACAATTCTTGAATAGCACCAAGCTCTTTAACATCACCCACTGGCGTAGATGTTCCGTGAGTATTTAAGTAATCAATTTCACCATCAACACCTTGCATAGCTTGTTGCATACAACGTACAGCGCCTTCACCACTTGGTGCTACCATATCAAAACCATCAGAGGTTGCGCCGTAACCAACAATTTCAGCATAGATGTGTGCACCACGTGCAAGTGCATGTTCTAATTCTTCAACAACAACCATACCGCCACCGCCAGAGATAACAAAACCGTCACGGTTTGCATCGTAGGTACGAGAAGCTAGCTCGGGCGTGTCATTGCGACTCGCAGATAAGGCACCCATGCCATCAAACATCATCGCAAGTGACCAATCAACTTCTTCGCCACCACCGGCAAAAACAACATCCTGTTTACCAAGCTGAATAAGCTCCATAGCATGACCAATACAGTGAGCACTGGTAGCACAAGCAGAACTAATAGAGTAATTAACGCCTTTAATTTTAAATGGTGTTGCTAAACAAGCCGATACTGTGCTCGACATAGTTTTTGGTACGGCATAAGGACCAACACGGCGAATACCACGATTACGCAAGGTATCACTTGAAGCGACAATATTGGCTGATGATGCACCACCAGAGCCAGCAACAATACCAGTACGAAAATCAGATACTTGCTCGTCAGTGAGTTTTGAATCTTCAATAGCTTGCTGCATTGCAATATAAGAATAACCTGCCGCATCACCCATAAAACGCAACGCTTTACGGTCGATATGATCTTTAATGTCAATATCAGGTTTACCCCAAACATTACTTTTTAAGCCTTGTTCAGCAAAGCTTTCTGAGTAAGTTATGCCTGATTTACCTGTTTCTAATGAAGCTAAAACTTCTGTCGCATTGTTGCCAATGCTCGATACAATACCGATACCGGTGATCACTACACGTTTCATTTAAATAACCATTGTTTGTTAAATATTTTATTAAATACTTTGTTAAAAATTACCGTTGATAATTCTAAAAATCGGGGCATTATACAAGGAAACACCTCTTCAACTGGTATTACTTGTTTATGCTTTTACCCAACCCAGCGTACACTTGTACGCTATACTATAGTTTTAATAAAAAAATAGCTATGCCTTAAAGCCAATAATAATTTAATAACACTGATCTAAAGCAAAAATTCACGTAAAATAAACGCATAATTGACAATAAAAATGTAATACTTGTGACCGAATATATAGCCAAAACACCTCACCTTAGCTTTAAAAAAGATGGTACGCCCTACTCAGAGCAATTTAACGATATCTATTTTGACAGTGAATCAGGTTATCAACAAAGTGAACAAATTTTTATTCTGGGTAACAATATAAGTCAGAGAATAAAACAAGCAAATAACGATTTTGTCATTGCTGAAACAGGCTTTGGCACTGGCCTTAATTTTCTTTTGACCTTACAAGCGTACCAAAAAATTCAACAAGAATCTGACTATAACAAAAACGTAAAACTTAGCTTTATTAGTATTGAAAAATATCCGCTCACTAAAGAGCAACTGCGTCAATCGCTACAAGCATTACCACAATTACGCTATTTTTCCGATTTGCTGTTAGCTCAATACCCTGACATTCCCCCCACCACTGATATTGAAAATGGCACATCAAAAGAATTGTCATTGAGCTTTTTTGATGGTCAAGTCAGCCTTAACATTATTATTAATGATGCAGCAACAGCATTAGCAAACATTAACACTTCACCTAACCCCTACAGTAACGACGATTTTGTTGATGCTTGGTATCTTGATGGCTTTTCGCCGGCTAAAAACCCAGATATGTGGACAGCGCCATTATTTCAAGAAATTGGTCGTTTATCTAAACCACAAGCAAGTATTTCAACCTTTACTGTCGCCGGTTTTGTTAAACGACAACTACAAAAGATAGGTTTTAGAACCCATAAAAAACCCTACATTGGCAATAAACATGAAATGTTGACGGGCATTTTTCAACAAAACCCTCGATCTAATAAGGGTTATCAACTTCGCTCTACAATAACTAAACCACAACATGTTAGCATTATTGGTGGTGGTATCGCTTCTGCTTGTGCCGCTTTAGCACTTACCAAGCAAGGTATAAAAGTAACCCTTTATTGCAAAGATAACTCTCTTGCCCAAGGAGCATCAAGCAATGCTATTGGAGCTTTGTACCCTCTTTTGCATCAACAAGCCGATGATATCAGCTTGTTTTATCAACAAGCCTTTTGGCGAGCTAAAGAGGTATACAACGACGTTATCGCACAAGGGTTCACGTTTCCACACAGCTGGTGCGGTTTGTTAGAAGTTGCTTACAAAGAATCATTAGTTAAACGCCAACAAAAGTTTTGCCAGCTTTCCCCATGGCCAGAAGCACTAATTCATCACGTTAACGCCAGCAAGGCCAGTGAACTTGCGAATATCAATTTATCTTACGGTGGTTTATTTATGCCTCACGCTGGCTGGGTATCGCCACAAGACGCAGTTAAGCAAATCATCAATGCCGCAAAAACAACTGGCAGACTGCGCGTTGAGAACAATGTTTTAGTTAGCAGCATTAAACAAATAAAAACTCACGGCACCACTGATAGCCATAAAAAAAATTGGCAGCTCATTACAAACAAGGGTGAATATAACGCTAGCGTTATCGTTTTTTGTGGTGGTGCAGAGCTTATTGATTTTGACTGGATAAAACAACTTCCTTTCAGCTCTGTTCAGGGGCAAGTTTCAAGCATGAAAACCAATGAAAATATAAGCAAACTTTCAACGGTTATTTGTCATAAAGGATATTTAACACCAAGCCATAAAGGCATTCACTGCATTGGCGCTACTTTTAATAAAAACAGTACCCGCACTACAGCAAAAACAGAAGACGATGTTTTTAATATTGAAATGCTGTCTAAATGTTTGCCTGAACTAAGCGCAAAGGTTAACTGGGCGGCACAAGACATTGCATCAAGTAAATCAAGATTACGCTGCATGACGCCCGATCATATACCCATGGTTGGTGCTATGCCTGATATTGAAAAACATCTAGTAACTTATTCTCATTTAGCCAAAGATAAAAACTGGAAATACAACCAAGTTGCGCCTGTAATTGATAACCTTTATGTGATGATGGGGTTTGGCGCACGTGGTTTATGCTCTGCACCTTTAGCTGCTGATATTCTTGTCGCGGATTTATGTGGCACGCCCTACCCAGTTGATAACAATATGCTATTTAATTTGAGTCCTAACCGATTTGTTATTCGAAATATTGTCAGAGGGAAAACATAAAATGAAAGGTATACCATTACATGCGGTCTATTATAAATAGGCGGAGCATTCAAATTACTATAATCGTAAAGGTGATGATATGAAAAACTAGAATATAAATTATTACCTTGTGTTTTTGTACTAAAGGTTGAACAGCTATGTTGCTGGTAATAATTTACTACATGCAACAGTGCAAAAACTCACGAATAATATGACACAAGCACACCAGATGAACTATCTCCTACGACAAGCGTTGAAAACGCGCTAATTTTCAAAGACATCAGCACTAAATAAAACTTCAGCTATAAAAATTTTGAATAAACCGTAACCTTTATTACTTGCTATCATCCAATAACCAATACTGAGCCAAAACTACAACTACCGCCATTATGTTATGATCAAGCAGCATAAGACACATTTACTACTGTACTCTTGTACTAATTCTTTTTCTCGTTGCTATTTTATTTGGTTCTCAGCCAACGACGTATTTATCATAGTGCTTTTAGTGCTTTCAATCATATAAAAATGATAGTCTAACTTATCATAGCTTGTTGTAAATCCAACCAAAAATTTTGTACTATGGCATTATCTTGTGGGCTTAATTCAGTTTTAGCTTGGCTTAATTTTTCAGAAATAATCTTAATCAATGCTGTACTAATTAACTGTTGTTCATCACCGAAATCAGTAGCAGATAAGGAAATAAAGCCACGCAAGTAACCACTGGCAAATAAAGTATCACTATCAACATCTTGCTCAAACAAGCTATCTAAGTATAGGTAAAGTTCGTTTACTGAACATAATTTTACAGACATTGCTTTGTTCTACTCCTATGATTTAATTCCATCATATTTTCTGAAAATTTAGCGAAAATAACAAGGAAAATAAAACTCATAAACAATTTCATTCTTGAGCGACTTAGCACTTACAGGCAGATTGTAACAGTGAGAACTATGTAAAAAAACTTTAACTTTGAGCAACTAAACAACCACCGTCTAAAGACGGTGGGTTAAAAAACGCGGACTGAAAGTCCAGCATTTCGGCTAAAGCCGATTACTCCACTTCAAAGTTGTCATTTGGTTTACGTTCAAAGTGATGGTTCAAAT
>Ga0316207_10001571_pt1 | contig 27283 bp, 24 predicted proteins | sample 6weekpyrite_MG_FD_204943 | JGI IMG/M metagenome (GOLD analysis project Ga0316207, IMG submission 204943) | Microbial mat bacterial communities from mineral coupon in-situ incubated in ocean water Damariscotta River, Maine, United States -... | ecosystem: Environmental > Aquatic > Marine >... | reverse complement strand
GAGCTCACCGTTTGAATCACTGTCCGAGCGTGAACTACAGGTTATGATCATGCTAATGGATGGCCAGAAAATTAATGCTATCTCAAACAAGCTTGCATTAAGCCCTAAAACGGTAAGTACTTATCGACACCGCTTATACATTAAACTGGGCGTGAATAATGATATGGAACTTGCCCGGTTAGCGCTACAACATGGTTTTATCGATAAACATGGCACCCATTAACCTGACGGATTCGTGTTAAGCTTTTAATATTTGAACTTCAAATATATATGTTAAGCAATGCCTCAACCCGAACAAAAACAACCCAACAACCCAATCAGACGATTTGATGCTAAAGCATTTTTAAAAAATCTGTCTTCTAAACCGGGAGTGTATCGTATGATCGATGCTGACGGTAAGGTTATCTATGTTGGCAAAGCAAAAAATTTAAAAAACAGGGTCTCCAGTTACTTTCTCAAGTCAGTTGATAGCCCAAAAACTAAAGTGCTTGTTTCTAAAATTGCGGCAATGGAAGTCACGGTAACTCATACCGAAAACGAAGCGCTATTACTCGAAAATAACTTAATCAAAACCTTAAAGCCACGTTACAACGTACTTTACCGAGACGATAAAAGTTACCCCTATATTTATTTATCCAGTGAAGATGTATTTCCACGGTTGTCGGTTTTCCGCGGTAAGCAACGTCGTCAAGGTGATTATTTTGGCCCTTACCCCAGTGCCGGCGCGGTACGTGAAACCTTAAACCTGATGCAAAAACTGTTTCCGATTCGACAGTGCGAAGATAACTTTTTTAAGAATCGATCACGTCCATGCCTGCAATACCAGATTAAACGTTGTACCGGTCCGTGTACCAATATGGTCAGTGAACAGGAATATGCGGTAGATGTTCAACACGCTAAACTTTTTTTAAGTGGTAAAAGCAATCAGATAATTGATGACCTGGTGGCTCGAATGGAGCAAGCATCGCAGCAACAACATTATGAACAGGCTGCTGTATTAAGAGACCAGATTGTTTACCTGCGACAAATTATCGAAAAACAATATATTTACACCGATGCAGGTGATGTTGACGTTATTGCAGTGAGTTACCAGAATGGTTTGGGCTGTATACAGGTAATTACCGTACGCGGTGGACGTAGCTTAGGCAGTAAAGCGTTTTATCCTAAAGCCAATAACATTCTGGATGACACTAATGTGTCACAAGCATTACTGGATGCCTTTTTACCGCAATATTATTTATCGTCACAGCATGCAATACCAGGTGAAATTATTCTAAGCGAACAACTGACCGACACAAGCCTTATTCAACAGGTTTTAACCGAGCATGCAAAACTTAAAACTACTATAAAGTATAACGTACGCGGCTTTCGACAACGCTGGCTCGATATGGCACAACAAAATGCCAATCAGTCGTTGCTGCAATATATTAATAGTAAAGAAACCTTGTTACAGCGTTTTGACGATTTACAAAACGCGCTGCAATTAGATGAACTTCCTGTTCGTCTGGAATGTTTTGATATCAGTCACTCATCCGGCGAGTCCACCGTGGCATCATGTGTCATCATGACAACCCAGGGGTTTAATAAAAACGACTACCGTCGCTTTAATATAAAAGACATTACAGCAGGCGATGACTATGCGGCAATGAAGCAAGCACTCATGCGTCGTTATCAACGTGTAAAAAAAGGCGAGGCCAAGCAACCAGACATTTTGCTTATAGATGGCGGCAAAGGGCAGGTGAAGCAAGCCGAAGAGGTAATGCAAGAGCTACAACTAACTGATATTATGCTTATTGGCATAACCAAAGGCCCGGGACGTAAAGCCTGTTTCGATACCTTGTTTATGGCCAATAGCCACCAACAGATACGATTACCGGCAGACTCACCCGCGCTACACCTGGTGCAACAAGTACGTGACGAAGCACATCGCTTTGCTATTTCAGGACATCGCGCTAAAAGACAAAAAACACGTAATACCTCGGTACTGGAATCCATCGAAGGCCTTGGTCCAAAACGGCGACAACTGCTACTAAAGCAATTTGGCGGGCTACAGGAGCTGGCCAGGGCAGGGGTCGAAGATATTGCCACCGTCCATGGTATCAGTGAAAAGTTGGCGCAATTAATTTATGATGCCTTCCACCTAGATAAAGAATAACGAGGATACCCCCATACAATGAGCCTAAGCCTGCCAAATAAACTTACGGTCGCCCGTATCTTCTTTATTCCTATTTTTGTGCTGGTATTTTTCTTACCCGAATTTTCGGGAAAAAATTTCCTGCTCACGCTTATCTTTTTTGTGGCTGGCGTAACCGACTGGTTTGACGGCCATTTAGCGCGAAAGCTCAATCAGCAATCTGAATTTGGTGCCTTTTTAGACCCGGTTGCGGATAAACTGATGGTCGCCACCGTACTGGTGTGCCTGGTAAGCCAATATCCATCGTTTGGCGTTATTCTATCCTCCATTATTATAGTGGGCCGGGAAATAACAGTTTCTGCGCTGAGAGAATGGATGGCCTCGGTAGGCGAAAAGTCAAAAGTCAGTGTCAATTTTATAGGCAAAATCAAAACATCGGCTCAAATGTTAGCCATCGGCTTAATGCTCTACGAGGTGCCTCTATACGGCCTGCCAACGTTACTAACGGGCAAAATACTGCTTTATATTGCGGCGGCTCTGACATTTTGGTCGATGCTAACCTACCTGAGAGCAGCCTGGCCGAGTCTTTATGAAAGCCAAGAAAATCAGTAATTTGTCTTGACAGAAAAACGAGTATCAGTACAATACGCATCCTTTGATTAAGCGGGAATAGCTCAGTGGTAGAGCCCCTCGTTGCCAACGAGGCTGTCGGGAGTTCGAATCTCCTTTCCCGCTCCAAATTAAAATAAAACCCCGATCTACCATGTTTCGGGGTTTTTTTATGTTGTGCTAGACTTACCGGCTCAACACAAATGGCGGAATAGCAAAGTGGCTATGCAGTGGATTGCAAATCCATCTACCTCGGTTCGACTCCGGGTTCCGCCTCCACTTGTAGCCCAGGTGGCGAAATTGGTAGACGCAAGGGACTTAAAATCCCTCGGTGGAAACACCGTGCCGGTTCGATTCCGGCCCTGGGCACCATTTATATAATTGCCATATCCGGCTTTATCCAGCTATACCCGACTATTTATTATTCAATAACTTACGATGGTTATGTAATGTATATTCGACTACATATATAGCTATGTTTTGTTATTCAAGTTAAAGCATGATGAAACAGAATCAATCGGCGCAATTATTTATCAATTTTACGTTGCGGTTGAGAAATGTTTTGATTGGGTTGTTGGTGAGAAAGTATACATAGAGAACTATGCTGATATCGCTGTCTCTGATAAAGAGCCAATTAAACGAATTGCCTGTTTTAGCTTTCTTAAAATAAAACGATGAATTAATTGTTATATCTGGATAGTCAGGTATATAAGAACATTTTCCTGATGTTGTTCATAATAATAAGAAAGACTTATCTTGTTACAGATTAGACATATACATATTAAAAGATTTCGGGTTATTAATGAGTTTATTTGGTTACCAAAGTCAGGTTTTGACTGTCTTAAGGTCTGGACATGTGAAAGTACTTTTTATATTTAGATTTAATTTTTTCATCAGTATTTCTATGCTAAATAATTATAAGTTGTCACACTTCCTAATAATATTGTTGATATGCCAACAATCATATGCAGACTATTATAAAGCCATGTAAGGTTACTGGATGAACAGCGAAATGGGATGGCTATAATTAACGATAGTACGGCCATTCCTATAATTGAACCTGTTCCAAAGAGTAAAATATAGAGTATGCCTATTGCTGTTGATTGCACCGTTTGCAATGTCAATATAATTAAGGCTGCTGATCCAGCCATTCCGTGCATCAAGCCTATATATAATGCACGTTTTGGAAAGCGATGCTCATGATGATGTTTACTTATTGCATGGTTGTCTTCGCCGACATGTGAGTGAGCATGAAAATGTTGAACTGCATCATGCTGATGTACATGGAAATGTACGCGTTTCTTATATAGGTGCCATAGTACATCGGTGCCCAGGCCTATCAACATAAGACCGACAGCAAATTCCAGAAATTCTGCAAACTGTTCTGGTATAACGCTATCGGCCATTAAAACGATTGAACCAAATATGAACAGTGTTAATGTGTGACCTATGCCCCATACTGCGCCTTGCCATACGGTGTGTTTCATATTGGAACTTCGCGTCGCAAGGCTGGCAATTGCCGCGACATGATCTGCTTCCAGTGCATGGCGCATACCAATAAAAAAACCAATTAGTAGTAAGCTTAAAATCATTTTATTATTCTCATAAAGTATTCGTTGTTTATAGTTATCATGATAAGAGTATTAACAAATTCTGGGTAATTGTTCACCGACCAGCATATCGACGATACGCTCACCACCGAATTCGGTTTGCAAAATAACACGCCCCCCCGGTTTGGCTACGACCTGGCCAATGATTGCACTGTGTTCCCCCGCAGGGTGTTTTTGCATTGCATTAAGAAGAGTGTCTGCCTGATTTGATGGTACGACCGCAACCACTTTTCCTTCATTTGCAAGGTAAAGTGGATCAAGTCCAAGTATTTCGCACATGCCGCGAACTTCTGAACGAACGGGTAGGCCAGACTCACTAAGAGTGATACCTACATTGCTTGATTCAGCAAATTCATTAAGTACAGTTGCAATACCGCCACGGGTGGCATCTCGCATACATTTGATATCGGGGCAAACTTTAAGCATAACGTCGATTAGTTCATTGAGTGTCTGACAGTCTGAATCTATCGTGTTCTCAAGTGCCATTTCACCTCTGGCATCGACAATTGCTGCGCCATGGTCACCAACGAAACCGTTAATTAATATTATGTCACCGGGTTGTGCTCGGTGAGCTGCAATGTTTATATGAGAGGGGATGACACCAATACCTGTCGTGTTAATAAATAGTTTATCAGTGGAGCCTTTGTGTACAACTTTGGTATCACCAGTAACAATGGCGACGCCTGCAGCATCGGCTGTCGCTTTCATCGAAGTGACAATGCGTTTCAGATCTTCTACCGGCAGACCTTCTTCAATAATCATTCCGCAACTCAGGTAAAGAGGTTTGGCGCCACCGACTGCAAGGTCGTTGACCGTGCCGGTAACCGCGAGTTTGCCAATATCGCCACCGGGAAAGAACAGTGGATCGACAACATAAGAATCCGTTGTCATGGCAAGACGTGTCCCCATTGCGTTGAGCTCACTAAGCTCGAAGCGAGCCTGATCCTCAAGTGCAGCAAGATGATCATTATCAAAACCAGTAACAAACACATCGTCGATTAAATCACGCATGGCTTTACCGCCAGCGCCATGAGCCAGAGTGATGGTATCAGCGCGTAAGGTGCGTCTGTTTTGAGCTGTTCTACTCATGCAATACTTTCCTCTTGTCGATTGTTACGCTTTGATAACAATTCTGACAGGTTGCCAAAATTGTAATAAGCTGCACATGCACCTTCAGATGAAACCATTAGTGCACCCATCGGTGTTTCAGGGTTACAGGTCGTGCCGAATACTTTACATTCCCAGGGACGGATGACACCCTTAAGAACTTCACCGCATTGACAGGACTTGGGATCCGCAATTTTAAGGTTAGGTACTGAAAATTTTCGTTCGGCATCGAAGCGAGTATATTGATCGCGCATCTTTACGCCTGAATGGTCGATGGAACCTAGCCCGCGCCACTCGAAAAATTCGCGCAATTCAAATACCTTGCTTATTGCATCTAATCCCGGTGTGTTACCTGTTTTATGAACAATGCGTGCGTACTGGTTTTCAACTTCACAGCGTTTATCAGCTATTTGCTTTAATACCATCCAGATGGATTGCAGAATGTCCAGTGGCTCGAAACCGGTCACCACGATAGGCTTGTTATAAGATTGTGCAACAAATTCGAAAGGTTTTTCGCCAACCACCATGCTGACATGACCGGGGGCGAGAAATCCGTCGATTTGCATATCAGGTGAATCAAGAACGGCTTTAATTGTTGGAACGGTGGTGATGTGATTACAAAACAATGAGAAGTTTTCAATGTTTTCTACTTCTGCCTGCAATACGGTTAGTGCCGTACCTGGCATTGTTGTTTCAAAACCCAGACCGAAGAATATCACTTCACGCCCCGGATTTTTGCGTGCTAAATCCAATGCATCCAGAGGTGAATAGGTCATACGTATATCAGCACCTTCGGCCTTAGCTTGTAGTAAGCTTTTTTTCGAACCGGGAACGCGCATCGCATCACCAAAGGTAGTGAAAATGACATTCGGCCGTTCCGCCAGGGCAATACAGTCATCGACTCGCCCCATTGGTAGTACACAGACAGGGCAGCCGGGACCATGCACTAACTCGATCCAATCAGGAAGCATTTGTTCAATACCGTATCGAAAAATAGTGTGGGTATGGCCGCCACAGAATTCCATTAGTTGTAGCGGTTTACCATGATCAAATTCAAGTTTGCATTTCAAACTATGTATTTCTTCGATTAGTGATTTGGCTTTCTTAGGATCACGGAATTCGTCTACATATTTCATGATGTTTCCATTTTTTTTGCAGCAATGTGACCGCGTTGATCTGCAAGTAGCGTATGTACAAGATCCCAGAGGATGTGGTAACAGGCGACATGGACTTCCTGTACTCGATGAATAGAATCTGTTTCGACTACCAGACAGTGATCGACTAAACCACTTGATCTCATATCACCACCATTGCCACCGGCAAAGCCTATAGTTATTAAATTGAGCTCGCGTGCTTTGCGATAACCTTCGAGTAGATTGTCAGAGTTACCACTGGTAGAAAATCCGACCACACCATCACCCGCTCGTGCGTGTGCATTAAGTTGACGTACGTAGACATGACGTACACCTACATCATTACTGACTGCTGTAAACATGGCAGTGTCTACACATAAATTCATTGCAGGCAACGCAGGTCGTCCAGTTGTAACAGGATGCTGGAATTCTACTGCAAAATGAGCCGCATCACAGCTGGAGCCACCATTACCCATTGTGAACAGGCGACCTTTTTGCCGATAGACATTAGCCACTGCATTGGCAGTATCCACCAATGCCTTTGCATTATCAGCAAAGAACTGTTGTTTGATTTCGATTGAGTGTTGTGACTTTTGATGTATCGATTCCAGTAAGGCAGCATTTTCACTTAGAGCATCTTTTTTCCCGCCCTGTAAAAAAGGATAGAGTGAACTCAATGGATCGTTAATATTATTCATGTCAGCCTCCCGGATTCTGAGTGGCCAGTCTGCATGGCTTGAATTTCTTCCTGAACCTCACCGAGTTCGTTTAGTAGTTCGAGTGTTTTGTGTGCTTCATCTTCATTAATACGGCTCATGGCAAACCCCACATGTACTAATACCCAGTCACCAATACACGATTCAATAGAATGTTCATCATCGACTATGCAGGCGATATTCACCGACCGTTTGACGCCAGCAACATCTACTTTAGCAAGCAGTTGGTTGACATCAATAATTTCAACGATCTGCCCCGGGATGCCTAAGCACATGGTAATGTCTCCTTAGAAATAGTTTGAGGAATAATTTGTGCAATAGCGACAGCTGCCTGCCCCAATGCTATTCCACCATCATTAGCAGGTACGGTGGAATGACTGAGAACACGATAACCTGCATTGGTAAATTGCTGTGTGACTTGTTCCAGTAAAATTTGGTTCTGAAATACACCACCAGATAGAGCAACAGTTTGTGTTTTAAAGTGTTCGTTATTTATATTTAATTTCTCTGCCATTTTAACAACGACTTTTGCCATACCAAGATGAAAACGAGTGGCAATGATACTGCTCGACGTTTTTCTATGTAGGTCTGATAATAGTGCTTGCCACATTGGCCTGGGTTCTATGTAAAGTAAATCAGTATCAGGATGTTTATCGATACTAAACGGGTACGCATGTGTTTTTTCAGTTTGCAAAGCCTGCGGCTCTACCAGTGATTCCAGTTCTATTGCAGCCTGTCCTTCATAAAGTGCATTGTCTCGACAAAGACCAATAGCCGCAGCAACAGCATCGAATAGGCGACCACAGGAAGAAGCCAGCGGGCTATTTAAATTTTTTTTCATCATGGCGTCGAGTGTGGCGCAAGGTTTAGTGTTAAGGAATGAGACTAATTCAAGCTGCTTATGATTTGTCTGTAATTTCTCCTGGCCAAGCGCGGTCATTAGATGTGCATAAGTATTACGCCAGGGCTCATGCATTGCTAGCGATGCACCAAGCAGTGGTACTGCTTTAAAGTTGCCCAGGCGTTGAGATGTGTTGTAATCAGCTAATAAAAATTCGCCACCCCATATTGTTTCATCGTCACCAAAACCCAAACCGTCAAGGGCAATACCAAGGACTTTTCCTGCTCGTAACGGCCAATTGTTTTCAATAAGACACGCCGCAATATGCGCGTGATGGTGTTGTACTTCGATTAATGGAAGCTTGTTGGCATAGGCGTATTCACGTCCTACTTTGCTGGAAAGGTATTCGGGGTGTGCATCAATAATGATCCTTGTTGGTTTGTGAGAGAAAAGACGTCGATAAAGATCAATATTTTTTTCGTAATCGATAAAAGTAGCGGCGTCTTCCAGATTACCTATATGTTGGGAAAGAATAGCCTGACCATCTTTTACCAGACAAAAAGTATTTTTAAGTTCGCCACCAAATGCAAATAAATCGGGTGCCTGTTCGAATCCTGAAGGAAGAGGGAGCGAGCCAGGAGCATAGCCTCTCGCACGTCGTAGTAAACGTGGTCTTCCGTTAGCAATACGTATCACTGAGTCATCAATTCGGTGACTAATATCACGGTCATGCAGCAACCAGTAGTCAGCAATGCCTTTAAGCTGAATCATTGCTTCACTGTTGTCAATGCACTGCGGTACTTCACTAAGGTTACCGGATGTCATTACGATGGGATGCTCAATCATTTGTAACAACAAGTGATGCAGCGGCGTATAGGGTAACATAAAACCAAGTGCAGCTTGTCCCGGCGCAACATCAGTGGCGAGATCGGTACTGGGTAGTGCGTTGAGTAAAACAATCGGTGCTTCGGTTGAGCGGAGTAGTTTAGCCTCAGCATCGTTTATCTTGCAGTAACGTTGAATAATGTTCAAATCTCGGGCCATTAAGGCAAACGGTTTAGCGTAGCGCTGCTTACCTTCACGCAAGCGTGCGACGGCTTGCTTATTCGTTGCGTCACAGGCGAGATGGAAGCCGCCGAGTCCTTTAACTGCCAGGATCTTTCCCTGTTTTAGAAGAATATGGGCTGCATCGATGTCGTCAAGTGCATTTATATTTTTAGTTTTTGGTTCTAGCCATGCTTGAGGTCCACACTTTGGGCAGGCATTGGGTTGAGCGTGAAAACGTCGGTTAGCTGGATTATTGTATTCAGAATAACATTTTTGACAAAGTACAAAATTCGACATACTGGTATTAGGACGATCATAAGGAACAGCGTTGATAATAGACTGGCGTGGTCCGCAATGAGTGCAATTGGTAAATGGATATCGGAAGCGTCTGTTATTTGGATCAAATAGTTCGGACAGACAGTTTGGGCATGTCGCGGCATCGGGTACGACACCCGTATGGGATTCTGAATGTTGGCTTTCGACGATATTAAAGTTATGGGGAGTACTATCAATAGATATTCTATCAGTCATGTCCTCCTGTTCAATGCTATCTATGCGGGCTAAAGGAGGGCATTCATGAAATAACGAAGATATAAATTTTTCCAGCTGTGTCGACATTCCCCATGCATGAACTAATACACCTTCACCATCATTTAATACTTGGCCAGTTAGCCCTAGTTTGTGTGCCAGGTGCCATACGACTGGACGGAAACCAACGCCCTGTACTAACCCTCTTACTCGAATACGTTTTCCTGTTATTTGTTTGTTCAAAGCGACACTCATCTTAATGTACCGTACAAACCATACAGGGATCAAAGGAACGAATGATATGCTGAATGATCACCGAGGCATTTTCATCTGAGCCGACGTAAGTACCTTGTAACGCTAATTCAAGAGCACCTGGTTGATCCTGGCCATCACGCGGTGAAAAATTCCAGGTCGTCGGTGCGATGATCTGGTAATTTAAGATACGTCCATTCTTGATTTGTACCCAGTGACCGAGGCTACCTCGGGCAGCTTCGATCATACCGGCACCTTGTGCATTATCTGGCATCTCAGTGGTAATACAAAAAGCTTCTTTAACGTGTAGTTTTTTAACCCAGTTTTCCATAGCGGGGACTACTAAGGCTATCTCCAGTAAGCGGGCGATAATTCGGTTCTGAACATTCGCGCCACTTTGTGAAACAAGTTCATGGATAAGCTTATGTCCATGAACCATTTGACGTGCAATAGCACCGACTTCGACAACCTGCTGGTTTAAACGTGGTGCTTTGCACCAGCTGTAGCCGCTGCTTTCATCTGCATTCGGGATAGTGCTGCCCTGGTAAGGATGTTTGGCTTCACTTTGACCACTTAGCCAGCTATGGGATATATCCTCTTTAATCTGCTCCGGGTTTAAAGTCTGGTAGTGCTGCTGCCAAATACCACTTTTGAACAGCTGTTGAGTGCCTTCGTTGTAGGCGCCATAACTCATAAAGCTATTACTGGCACAGCCAATTTCAGATAATTTCAAGTCTGCTGCAAGTGTAAGAAAGTAAGCAAAATCGGAATTCGGATGGTCAAGTTGCCAGGTGTTTAACTCATCAATTGTTTGTAGAGCCGTTATCTGTTCCAGTTCACATCCAAAAACGACATCCTGTAAAAAATGCCGAAATGTACTTATCGTTGTTGCCAGCCGTATTTTCTCCTGGGTTTCAATAGGCCGGGTGGTTCCCCCGGGTTGTATAGCCAGGGAGTGAGGCCATTTACCAGCCAGGATACCGGTTAAATGTAAAAATGCAGCGCGTGCGGGCAGAACCTGGCGTGCGGCCTTTCCTGTTTGAGCTTTAAATCTTTCGCTAATTTTATTAAACCAGTCTCGGTTGGCATAAGTTTCCCGAGCAAAATCCGGCATAAAAAACAGGTAAAAATGTGTAAGGTGATCAGCCAGATTTTCCGCAGCCAGAATCAGGTTAGTCGCTATCTGTCCATTTGAGCAGGGCTGTAGCCCTTGTATTTCAGCAAGTGCCTGTGCTGCCGCGACAGATTGCGACACCGAACAGATGCCGCATATTCTTGGTGTGTAGACGAGAGAATCAAGAGGATCTTTGCCATGGAGTATTTGTTCAAAGCCGCGAAATAATGGGGAATTGACCCATGCTTTGGTAATAAGACCCTGCTCGACCTCAACGTGAACTTCGAGATCACCTTCTACCCGGTTAAATGGACCAAGCACTCGACGTGTAGGGGAGTTCGAATTCACTTATTATCCTCTTCTTTATTCTTAGCGCCGGGTGAAATACGGATGTGATCGGAAGTTGCGTTAACTTTGAGGCGTTTTGGCGTAGCTGCCTTGGAGAGTGAAGCCAGGGCAACAAACCAGGCTTTGGGCATATCAATTGGCAGTCCCATCGGGATACCTGCAATCTTAGGAGTTTTAGTAAAACTATGTCCCGGCTCTTCAAACTCAGGTGCAGTACAGTTAATGCAGGCATAGCCACCACGCAAGCATGATCCTTCACCGTTCCACAAACGTGTATTACAATCAGCACGAGCTTGTGTGCCAAGGCAGCCCATGTGTTCCATCATGCAACCTTGCTCAGAGGGCTGTTCAGCACTGGCTTTGAATTCATAATATTCATTTCGTGGACAGCCGTGATGTACCAAATGATCCGTGTAGCTGCGGGGGCGGTTATAGCTGTCCAGCCCGCTAAAAGTCAGATCACCCATTGCCAGCTGAACAATGGTTTCTATTACCCAGCTGGGGTGTGTTGGGCAACCAGCAATATTAATGACGGGAAGTTTAGCCGGGCTTAGCCAGTTTTTATCAAGCAGGCCACCGGCATATTTACCTTCATATTGTAAACCGCAAGCTTCTCCAGGGTTAGATCCTGACATGGTAATACCACCAAACGCAGCACAACTGCCGATGGCGATTGTGTAGCGTGCTATTTGTGATAAGCTTTTGACAACCTCGCTCATAGAGCGCCCGGTGCCACCGAGCATGTGGAAACGCCCAGTGCCATTAGGACCACGCATCAGTGAGCCTTCCAGACATAACGCGTCGAGTTTTATATTTCCTTCTTCGATAGACTGGAGTAACGATATAAATTCGCCAGCACTGGCTTCACTAATTGATGGATGCCAAAGCATATTGATATTATTAAGATGAAGGTTAGTATAAAAATCAGGTTGTTCTGCATTCAACACGGAGATACTGCAACCACCACATCCACCAGACTGAAGCCACAGAATATTAAATGAATTCTTCATTAAAGTGCTTCCAGGGGTAGGCTGAGTATAAATTCTGCACCACCTTTTTCATGGTTGTATGCTCGTAACTTGCCATTACATTGCTGTGTAGCTAATCCATAGCTGATATAAAGTCCAAGCCCCGTTCCTCTGCCAACAGCCTTTGTGGTAAAGAAGGGGTCAAAGATTTTTGCTAAATTGTCAGATGTTATACCTGGACCAGAATCACGGATACTAATTTCTATATATTTCTTGTTTTGCTGGATACTGATATAAAGTTGAGGTTCTTTAAGAACATCCATCGCATCGATAGCATTTTGAATAAGATTGACAATAATTTGATGTATATGACCTTCATTGTTATTGAGTTTTAAATGGTCTGGGTAATGGGTAAAAATTTCTGGTTTTATCGGGGCAGATTTAAGAACCCATGATGTGGCGCGTTTCACAATCTGAATTAAATCAAAAGGTTTTTTAATTTTTTCCTGTGGAGATGAGAATTGCTGTAGGTTTTGCACGATAGCACTGACGCGTTCAGCACCTTCTAATGAGCCTTCTAGTAGAGGTGAAATATCATTCATCAGGTGATCAATTTTAAGTTCCTTTCTTAATTTTTCCCGCTCTGTTGTACTAATATTACGATGGATAGCATCAATATACGTTTTGAATTTTTGCTCATAGCTTTTCATTGCATGCATATTGGCATATAGAAAACTGGTCGGGTTATTCAGTTCATGTGCAACACCCGCTACCAATCGACCAAGAGAAGCCATTTTTTCTGACTGAGTTAATTGCTGTTGTGTCGTTTTTAATTCTTCATGAGCCTGGCGCAATTCAGTGTAAGCCTTACGTAATTCTCCTAAAGGACGTCCGGTGATAACGAACCCTGATAGACGGTTTTTATGATCGTAGCGTGCACTACAGTTTATAGCTAAAGGTACAGATACATTGCTGGCATTAACCAGATCGATTTCACAATCAGCTATTGCGTCAGAACGAATATGCTCAGAAAATTGTGCAACCATTGCCTGGTATTTATCGCTTATTAAAGTATTAAAAGGCTTTCCAGTAAGTTCCGATGAGGTTTTATTAACGACTTTTTCCAGAGCTTTATTTACCTGTTGAATATAACCATTGATGTCACAGACAATAAGAATATCAGAGATGGAAGAGATTACACTTTGTATGAAATTTTGTGTGTTTTCTAACTCGGCATTTTTTTCCTCAAGTTCTACCTGGTGGCGAACCAAATCAGCATAAATACTATCCATGTGTTGTATAACTTCAATCCATGCCTGATCGTCAGTACCATGAGCATGCTTTTTTAGATCGTAAGGCATACCCGATTGATCAGTCAGCTTAGAAAAATGCTGTGGGTTGCTTTTAGTCACGCAACATTATCCTCGATAGATTCGATATTCTGATTTTTCTCTAGTCCATAGCGTTCGAGTTTATTTCTTAATCCAACACGAGATAAGCCAAGTTCCTGAGCTGCCTGGGTTTTATTCCAGCGTAAGCGAATTAAAACTTCTTTTATAATACGTGCTTCCAATGCCTCCACACGTTCTTTTAAGGTACCTTCAATACCCGTTAGCATTGCCATATCGCCAATGGATTCTTCAGGTGTTGCATGTAGAATGTGTGGCGATACCAACTCAGAGCCAAGATAATCATTCTGTCCTAGCACCAGCATGCGTTTTATTTCGTTTTGCATCTCACGCACGTTTCCAGGCCACTGATATGAATCAAAGCACTGTAATGCCTCTTCACTGATACCTTTAACTCTTTTACCAAGTTGATCCATGGTTTGATTTAAAATTGAAATAGCTAATGGTGTAATATCTTCCTTGCGCTCACGTAGTGGTGGAATTTTAATTTCAAAAGTGGCCAGACGATAGTAGAGATCCTGGCGAAACTTTCCATTTCGTACATCCTCTTCAAGATTTCTATTGGTTGCCGCAATAACCCGAATGTTAATAGGTCGTCGCCTATTACAACCCAATGGGCGGATTTCATTTTCCTGCAAAACACGAAGTAACTTAACCTGAAACGCGGGAGATGTTTCACCAATTTCGTCGAGAAAAATGGTACCCCCATCGGCAAGTTCGAACATTCCCGTTCGATCTTCGATAGCGCCTGTAAAAGCGCCGCGTTTATGGCCGAATAATTCACTTTCCAGTAATTCATCGGGCAGAGCTCCGCAGTTTTCAGCTACAAATATTTTATCCTGGCGCAGACTGTTGTAGTGGAGTGCGCGGGCGCATAATTCTTTTCCAGTGCCTGATTCACCTGTGAGTAGTACGTTAACATCAAAGGGGGCAACGTTGCGGATTAAGTCGCAAACATCATTCATGCAGCTTTCAGGACTTCGCACAATGCCATGATCCCAGTCATAACGTGCCTTGAGAGCTCGTCGTTTTTCGATCATAGCCTGCTCAATGGTGTCTGGTTTTAGTTTTAGTTCGACTGCTAGCTGTTCATTTTCCCGATGCAGGTGAAATAATTCAATCGCGTTAGTGAGTTTGGTAATCAGTTCATCAGGATGCCATGGTTTTGAAATGTATTGATAAATACCGCCTTTGTTGACGGCATCAATAATATCTTCGGAATCGGTGTAACCGGAAATGATCATACGGATAATATTCGGGTATTCATCTCGAATTTGTTGGGTAAACTCCACTCCACTCATATCGGGCATGCGTTGATCGCATAGCAGTACCTGAATCCATTCACGTTGCAGAATATCTTTTGCATCTTTAATATTATTGGCTATATGAACATCAAAGCGATCACCCAGTATACGCTGGATGGATTCCAGTGCGCGTTGCTCATCATCAACGACCAGGATACTAGGGGTATTTTCCATCAGACTGCCTCCTTAACAATTTTTGTAGATTGCTTTTGAGGGTAGTGACCAATTAAACGGGTCTGATGTGCTAGTCGTATCCATTGATACCAGTCTGACATACCTTCGCCTGTCTTTGCGGATACTTTTAAAATCTGGATACCAGGCTTTACACGTTGTGCATACTCAATACATTTCAGGACATCGAAATCCAGATGTGGTAGCAAGTCGATCTTGTTTAATAATAATAAATCAGCAGCGTGAAACATATCAGGATATTTGATTGGTTTATCTTCTCCTTCGGTGATTGACAATATTGCAACTTTATATGCTTCACCTAAATCAAAAGCAGCAGGGCAGACAAGATTGCCAACATTTTCAATCATTATCACCGAAGCATCCTGTGGTGAAAGATGTTTTACTGCATGACCAACTTGATGTGCATCAAGGTGGCAACCTTTTCCGGTATTAATTTGAATAGCAGCGACACCTGTTGCGCGGATGCGATTAGCATCCTGACTGGTTTCCTGGTCACCTTCAATGACAGTCATGGGGATGTTATCTTTCATATCTTGCAGTGTGCGGGTAAGCAACGAGGTTTTACCGGAACCAGGACTGGATACCAGGTTGAGTGCAAGTATTCCCTTGCTGGCAAAAAGGCTTCGGTTAGTATTGGCATACTCATTATTTTTTCCGAGAATATCCTGTTCAATTTGTACCATGCGTGATTGATTCATCCCCGGTGCATGTGCATGCGCGGGGCCGTGACCATAGTGGTGAGTATTATCATCCGAAGTGGGTGAATGTTGATGATTGTATTCATGATCGTGAGAGTGGTGGTTTTCACCCTCTATTCGACTTTCGCCTTCACCACAACCGCATACCGTACACATTATTCTACCTCCAGTTCTTTAATTCTCATTTCGTCACCACCGGTAACCTGTAATTGATAACTTCCGCATTCCGGGCATTCATCATAACGTTGTTTTACTAACACTTTCCTGGCACATTGCATACACCATGCATTGCCCGGTATATTAATAATATTTAGTTTTGCCCCATCTGCGAGTGTGTTTCGAGATACGACATCAAAACTGAAAAGCATTGCCTCTGGTTCAACACTGGATAAATTACCTATTTCCAGCCAGACGGTTTTTACCTTACTGAAACTCTGTTTTTTAGCTTCTGTTTCAAGCACCTGTAAAACGCCTTCACAGAGTGACATTTCATGCATTAGTGTATCCTAAGCTCATAACCAACACAGGGATCAATTGCGTTAATCAGCAGATGGGCAAGCTGCGCAAGTTCTTTTTTATCGTTACTTTTTAAACTGGTCAGGCTTTGTGTAATTAAACCTCGTGGGTGAAAATTCCATTCTGTGGGTGCAAGTATCTGGTAGTTGCTGATGATTTCCTGATCAATTTCTACACGATGGATCAATCGGCCCCTGGCTGCTTCAACTTGTGCCACTCCGGGGTGGATTTTACTATCAGAAATTTTTGTGGAATTTTTGTCCGTTAGACTGTTCAACATGGAACGTAGTTGTTGCGGAATGTTTGCTAACTCTATTAGACGAGCAACCCAACGAGTAATTAATGCTGTTTGGAATTCTTGGTAAAGAGATTGTATAAGAGGGTGTTTGAATTGACGTGTTAAGACAGTGGTTTCATAACAACACCCCTTCCATTCGGGTTCTGCGATAAATTGATCTACATTATCCGCATTAAAGTAGTTAAGCAGCGTTGTATTATCGAGTTCGGGTAACGGGTAACAGTTGCTATATCCCTGTGAAGCCCAACCCTGTTCGCAGATAGTATTTATAGCATGTGCGACAATACTGTCGCAGTGTTGAGCCCATTTTATTAAACTGTCGATATCGTCCATGGCTAACCAGTTTTCGGGCGGCATAGAAAATAAATAATCATTCAGATACTGCTCCAGTTTTTCTATCTGGCTTTCTAGTTTGCTTGTATCAATGTCAAGTTTGCTGTTAAGAGAGAAAGCTTTCCCCTGATAAAACATGGCAGATTTAAATTTATCAATCAGTTGGCTTAGATACGCTAACTGAGAATTATTGGCATCCTGATTAAATAGCTTTGGCCAGTCAATAAAGATGCGAAGCATATGTTCTTTGGCATTTTCAACCAACACCAGCATATCACGACACATTTCCACAGCGGGGTTTGTCTCAAGCAACATATATTGCTGAATTGATGACAAAGCAGCGTGTGACTGCGCTATCCCACAGATATTAAATAATAACGGGATTATAGACAGCGCTTGCTCCGGGGTTTTTCCTATTAATATTTTCGAAGCCTGCAATGGACGGCTGGAAGATATTTTCACATGATCCTCATTATTTGAAAAAGGATAGAGATCGATAGAAATTTTACCTTCTATGGCATTCATTTTTCATCATCTTTAAGCATTAAGGTGCTGCGTAACAGTCGACGTCGGCTAATGGGTTTGTGTATTTTTTCAGTCAGGTTTGGTGATATTTCTGTTTCATCTTGATTTTTCAGGTCGTCTTTATTTTCTTCATTAACACCGTTCCATATATTTTCAATCTGAGATGATCCTATATCCGTTTTTTCGACATTTTCAGAATTCATTAACTCTTTAATTATGGCTCTGGCAGTTTCGATTGCCGAATTATTATCACTAAACTCAAACATCGGTGAAAATAATGAACACATTTGGTACTTACCAATATTGGGCTCAAAACCTGTTAAAAACTCATAGTTGCCTGAAGGGAAGGTATATGTAGTAGCACTAAGTTCCTGCCTGTCATCCCAGTTTTCGGTTTCACCCGGAAGAAGCATAAGGTTCATAAACCAGGGAGTGATCATTACACCAAGATAAGATGCTTGCCAGCGTTGAAAAGCAATTGCTCTTACTTCAATTTTCTCATTAGTAATTGGAACATCGATCATTCGTTCCCTGTATATCTTATTAAAAGTTGATTCCAGAATTTCGACTTTTTGTTGGGTACCAGAAACTAGCATTATTCAATTACCATGAAGTCAATTTTCTTTCCATCACATTGCGGGCAGGTCCAGTGATCAGGTAATTTTGAAAAGGGGGTTTCCGGTGGAATCTGCCAGTAGTCGTCGCCTTTTTTTGGATTATAGACATACCAGCATATCTTGCATTCAAGTCGGCTATTTGAATTAATTTTGTTGTTGTCACCGCCAAATGAGCCGGGTATGTAGTTATCAGTCATGCTATTACCCTATCGATAGATTGACAGTATTTCATCCAGGCGTGATGCACTATCTTCAATATCTTCTTTTGATGCACAGGCAACGCCAGGGACTCTGCTTATTTCCAGTGTATTCAGGATCAGGGTTTCCTGTGAATTAAAGTATTGTACCCACCAGACATTTTTTGTTTTTGTGCTACTAATACGGCAATTTCCGTATCCTCTGGAAAGAATAACGATTGGGCCGATGCCTAAACTGTCTGACAAGAATTTGATGTCCTCTTCAGAATGAGGTAATAAAGACAGGTTAATGGTATGTGGATCGTTAGCAGGAGTGTGCTCAGTGAGCTTGTTGCTGAGCTCAGTGAGTAAAGGCGGTGCATTGTAAATCGTATCAGGTATGTTGAGTTGCTCGATATCGATATATTCGACAGCATTTTGAAATGTCATCTCACTGACTAAACCAGGAATATCAGCAACTTCAATGGTGTCTCTTATGATTTTTCGAGCAGCATCAACATATTGTACTCGCCAAACACCTGCCAGGACAGACTCCTGTATTAGCGCACTAATTTCTCCACCACATTGAACACTGACTTCACCTTCACCAAGTAGATGATTGAAAAACTCCCGGCTTTTTTCATCCAGAAAATCGAGTTCAATCACAATTGCTTTACTACCCACCTGGTAGCTTTGCAAAGATTGCAGTAGTTTATCACTGAGTTTGATTGCATCGTCGAGCCCCTTAATATCTTCTGGCTCAGGAATTATTGGCGCTTCAAAAGTAGTCATGTCTGAAGGCATTTGCATAAAGGTTATCTCAGCTCCATCGCTTTCATGTGGTTGAGAGCCAGGGCCTACGACGGCAGGCATTTCAATCTTTTTCATTATTATTGCTCCTTATACTGACTGCAACTTGTTACTGATCCTTTCACCACAGGGATACCAATGCCTGGTGTTGACTTTGGTTCGGATGACAATATCGTATTAATTTGAGTTATATAATTTCCCCAGTTCTGTACGCGACTGATGACACCAAGATATTCGCCTTTACGCAGAAAAACCACGGATGGCCATTCATTAAAACCATAGCGACTCTGTAGTTGTCGTTGAGATCCCTGATCTATGACGGCGACAGTGAAGCGATTAGCATACTCTTTTACTAGCTCAGGCAGTATCATGGCAACGTCATTGCTTTCCGGGAATCGGATAGGGTTTTCAGTAAAAAATAAAATACATTCATCCTGTGAGTTAATAAATTCATCAACCGTATCTTCAGTAAGTACCGGGTATTTATATTTGTCGATTATTTGAGTTAGTAATGGTAATGACATTTTTGCTTCTCCCCTTAATTAATCTTTTTTACTCAACTCGCGTTCCAGCGCAATTAATGAATCCGGCTTTGGTGGTTCACGATCAATTAGATCGGAAAAAAGTGTATCGATGGTATTCATTGGTAATGGTCCTTCCGAAACCTTATTTCCCATAATAAGATCTACTGCTTGTATAGCATCAGATATTTTCCTGGCATCTTGTTCAGATAAAATTTCGCGCGCGCTTTGTAAAAAAACAAGTAACCAGGTGCCGGGTGGTTGTTCGCCTACCAGTAAAGTATCAATTTCGCGGGTAATTCCCTTAGCTCTACATACAGCATATCCGAAACCCGATTCAATAACTTGCATGGGGATACCGATACACATTACCTTTTTTTCTCAATCATTAATATTTCCCTCGATGGTCGACGTCGCAACTAATAACCGCTTCAGGTTCGAGTGGATGAGGTTTGTATTCAACATGAAAATTTTTAGACTTTAATACTCGATCGTCACCAATGCGGCATGCTTGCGCGGCTGAAGGACGATCGCTTTCATACTGACTGATATTGATCTCGGCACCAGAAAGTGAATACTCTGGTGAAAGAGGTTTATCTCTTTTAGTTGCATAGATTTGATACTGTTCTAACCATTGTAGAGCCGCTTTTATTGCCGGATCGATTTGTTGTCTTGTTTTATCGTGTAAGCTGCCACCATAGTCTTCAAGTTGCACAGGCTGTACACCAACTAACAAGAGGTGAGATGGATATTGGCCAAGCATTTCAGCCATCGCCAGAACTTCCTGAAAGCCGGTTTGGTGCAGACTCATTTTTTTTGCCCCCATAAATTTGGGTACGTCTTCACCTTCGATCAATTTCATTGCTCCAGGGATTAAGCCATAGTCAATGGCATCGAAAACGACCAGAATGTCGGCCTCTTGTATATGATGAGTTAAATATAAACCCTGTGTACCGCCATCCATCAGTTTTACATTGTTTTCAAATTGATACCGCTGGTTGAGTTGTTCAACGGCTCTAACACCAAAACCTTCGTCAGCCCAGAGAATATTACCTATACCTAGAATAAGTGCCTGTTTAGTCATATTTTAGTATTTGATCTCTATAGTTTGGTAAGTAATATTACATATTAAACAAAATGTGTAAACTAAATATTCAATAAATAATCTTAGTATGTTGAACCTAGTGCAAACTAGGTATGCAGTATGCGGTTAGTTCCGACACTAATGTTTTCTGTTTTTCTAGATGAAAAGACTGTAATTAATCTTTAACTATCTGTTTTCTTTAGATAATTTATGGTTGGCACTGAATATGCTAATCAAGCTGTAGAAAATCAAAAATTGATATGTGTAAAAAACAGAAGGGGGAAGGTACTATGATCGAAACTTTTTATGATGTGATGCGCCGACAGGGCATTACCCGACGGAGTTTTTTGAAGTTTTGTAGCCTGACGGCTGCAGCAATGGGTTTAAGTCCAGTGTTTGCCAGTAAAATTGCGCATGCGATGGAAACCAAGCCGCGTATCCCCGTCCTATGGTTACATGGTCTGGAATGTACCTGCTGTTCTGAATCCTTTATCCGTTCAGCTCACCCTTTGGCCAAAGACGTTATCCTTTCGATGATCTCACTAGATTATGATGACACCATTATGGCAGCCGCGGGTCATGAGGCAGAGGCGATTGTTGATGAGACAATTGAAAAGTATAAAGGGAAATACATTTTGGCCTGTGAGGGTAACCCTGGTTTAGATGAAGGCGCAACAGGTGGTATGTCCTGCATTATTGGTGGTAAGCCATATACAGAGCAATTGCGTCGTGCAGCTAAAGATGCAATGGCCATTATTTCATGGGGCTCTTGTGCTTCATGGGGTTGTGTACAAGCCGCTAAACCTAATCCAACTGGTGCAACACCTATTCATAAAGTGCCTGGTATTGGAAATGCACCGATTATAAAGGTACCAGGTTGCCCACCTATTGCTGAAGTGATGACTGCTGTCGTAACTTACTTGCTTACTTTTGAAAAATTACCTTCATTGGATCGCCAGGGTCGCCCCAAAATGTTTTACAGCCAGCGCATTCATGATAAATGTTATCGTCGTTCTCATTTTGATGCTGGCCAGTTTGTAGAAAAATGGGATGATGATGCAGCACGCAAAGGTTACTGCCTGTATAAAATGGGATGTAAAGGCCCGACCACTTATAACGCTTGTTCGACTATCCGTTGGAATGGTGGACTCTCATTCCCGATCCAAGCGGGCCATCCATGTATAGGTTGTTCAGAAGATGGTTTCTGGGATAAAGGAGGATTCTATAATCGCCTATCTAATATTAACCAGTTTGGTATTGAGTCTACTGCTGATGATATAGGTATTGGTACGGCTACTGTTGTTGGCGGTGCAGTCGCAGTGCATGCAGCCGTTTCTGCATTGAAGAGAACGCAACAAAAAGGAGAGCAAGAATAATGAGCATCATTAATACTCCCAATGGTTATAAGTTAGATAACGCAGGTCAGCGAGTTGTCGTTGACCCGGTAACTCGAATTGAAGGCCATATGCGTGCAGAAGTAAATATTGATTCGAATAATGTCATTACTAATGCGGTATCCAGTGGAACAATCTGGCGTGGACTTGAAGTGATTCTAAAAGGCAGAGATCCCCGTGATGCATGGGCTTTTGTACAACGTATTTGCGGTGTTTGTACGGGGACACATGCCTTAACTTCAGTACGGGCAGTTGAAAATGCACTGGGCATTAATATTCCAGAGAATGCCAATTCCATTCGTAATATTATGCAACTATCTCTGCAGGTTCATGATCATCTGGTACATTTTTATCACTTGCATGCGCTGGACTGGGTTAATCCTGTTAATGCATTGAAGGCTGACCCAAGAGCAACATCGGCTTTGCAACAAAAAGTGTCACCACATCATCCAAATTCATCACCTGGTTATTTCCGGGATGTTCAAAATCGTTTGAAGAAATTTGTTGAATCTGGTCAGTTAGGACCTTTTAAAAATGGTTACTGGACCAACCCCGCCTATTTATTGCCACCCGAAGCTGACCTGATGGCGGTAACACATTATCTTGAAGCACTGGATTTCCAGAAAGAGATTATGAAAACTCGAACCATTTTTGGTGGAAAAGATACTCATCCTAACTGGACAGTAGGTGGTGTTCCTTGTCCCATTAATGTCGATGATACAGGAGCAGTCGGTGGTTTGAATATGGTTAATCTGAATCAGGTTCATCAAATTCTGAAAGATACTAAAACCTTTATTGATAATGTTTATATCCCGGATATATTGGCTATAGGCCAGTTCTATAAAGGCTGGTTATATGGCGGTGGACTGTCTAGCAAAAACGTACTGGCTTATGGTGATATTCCTGATAAAGCAAATGACTATTCACCCTCTAACTTAATGATGCCTAGTGGTGCTATTATTAATGGTGATTTAAGCAAAGTGCATGAAGTGGATGTTACCGATCCGGAGCAGGTGCAGGAGTTTGTTCCTCATTCATGGTACAAGTATCCAGATGGTGTTAAGGGTTTGCATCCGTGGGACGGTATTACTGAACCCAACTTCGATGTGAGTACGGCAAAAGGTAGCAGTCATAATATTGAACAGCTGGATGAATCGGCCAGTTATTCCTGGATTAAGGCACCACGTTGGCGTGGTCATGCAATGGAAGTTGGTCCACTTGCACGTTATATCGTTGGTTATGCTAAAGGCGATAAAGAAATAACTGAACAAATCAATTTAGTGCTTAAGACTCTTGATGTTCCAGTTTCAGCATTATTTTCAACGCTGGGTCGTACCGCTGCGCGTGCATTGGAAGCACAATGGGCTGCTGATAAGCAATTATACTTTTTTGAAAAACTGATGACCAATATTAAAAATGGTGACACAAGTACCCATAGCGGTGAGATGTGGGATCCAGCTGACTGGCCGAAAGCAGCAAAAGGTGTTGGGTTTACTGAAGCACCCCGGGGTGCACTGGCTCACTGGATTAAAATTAAAGACACTAAAATTGATAATTACCAGTGTGTAGTACCCACAACCTGGAACGGTTCCCCGCGTGATGAAGCCGGTAATATTGGTGCTTTTGAAGCAGCAATGATGAATACTAAAGTCGAAGTACCCCATGAGCCGGTTGAAATACTGCGCAACATTCATAGTTTTGACCCATGTCTTGCCTGTTCTACTCATGTAATGAGTGAAAAAGGTGAGGAGCTGGCTAACGTGACTACCGGACCAGTTGGTTCATAAAGGGAGGAATATGTTATGACGACATTACTTAATAAATCCCATAGTGAACCTACTGTCTATGTATATGAGGCACCGTTGCGTCTCTGGCACTGGATTAATGCGTTAGCAATAGTTGTGTTAGCAATAACAGGTTATTTTATTGCTTCCCCATTACCTTCTATGCCAGGCGAAGCAAGTGAACATTTTTTTATGGGTTACATTCGTTTTGCACATTTTGCATCTGCCTATATATTTTTTATAGGTTTTTTAGGGCGTATCTACTGGGCATTTGTTGGTAATACCCATGCCAGACAAATATTTCTTCCACCTATACTTAATCGAGAATGGTGGAATGGAGTATTGCATGAAATTAAATGGTACGCTTTTATTGAAAAGGAACCACGTAAATATATTGGGCATAATCCTTTGGCTGTACTCACTATGCATATTATGTTTGTATGGGGTACGGTCTTTATGATTGTGACTGGTATGGCATTGTATGGGGAAGGTGCGGGCTATGATAGTTGGCAATATACGATGTTTAGTTCCTGGATAATTCCGTTGTTTGGGCAAAGCCAGGATGTGCATACCTGGCATCACGCAATTATGTGGGTAATTATATGTTTTGCCATAACCCATGTTTATGTTGCTATTCGCGAAGATATTATGTCGCGTCAATCACTGATTAGCACAATGATTAGTGGCTGGCGTATGTTCAAAGACAACCGTGATGTCGATGATGATCACTAGTGATATTTTGAATTGTATTCTTTACATAAGTCGTTAAATGCCTGACTGTGTCGGAGGATCGATCTTAATGTTCTTGAATGGTTGATGAAAACATTAGTGGATGAAATTTCGACTATTGATTGAAAGAGGCAGTAGATGATATGAAGATATTTATAAAGCCAGCGGTAAAAAAGAGTCTAAAGCTTTGAGTGAAAGATTTTAATGGGTAAGTTAAAAGTATTAGATGAATTATTGAATCAATAAACTCATGCATTTGTCACCAACTGTGAAATTCAATAAGACTATCCGGTTTATAAAATGAAGACATAAACTTTTTCATGATACCTCATGTTTTTTTGCGCTTTAACAGTATAACAATAGGGCGATATCAAAGCGGTTAGAATACTATTTCGGATTGCCAAACGAGATGATCGTTTGTTTTAATTCTTTCTTGAGTAGCTTATCGATCTTGTCTATGGTTCGTTTTTTAGCAGAGTCCTTTGTCTGGGCTGATGCCTTGATGTCCCAGCGGTGCGAACCCCGGCTTTGCCCGGTTTTTGCATCTAACAGATTGATATCCAGACTGGCACGCATCCACATCCAGCCATCTTTATCTTCGATAGGTTGTGTCTTGAGACTGGCATTGAGTATATACGCGGCATTGTTACCTTTGTGGGAAAATCCGACTGTGGCCAGGGCACCCGCCAGAGTAAGTTCTAGATCTCCGATACTGTCTTGTGAGATTTTTGGACTAATAGTCAAGCGCTTAATCAGTCCATCACGGTCATTGAGCAGTTTGCCGAGATTATGTTTGGGGATGACACCGATACCTGAGCGATCAACAATTTTCAGGATACGTTGAATACTATCTCGTTGCACCTGACTCTCCACGGAGCGACTGGCTGCGCCGATACGTGTAATTAAATCTGAGGTGTTTTTTGCCATTGCGATATACTGATCGGTCATCTGATCCAGTTGATTTATTTCCTGTCGCATACGGTTGGTGGTTTGCAGGCGATCCAGTACCGCCAGAGTGTGGTATGTCCTGGTTTTTGAGTCTTGCCAGATCTCGGCAATATCGATACCGCTTAAGACCTGCTCGGTTCGGGTCTCAATATCACGTGAGGTTTCAGATTCAAGTTGTTTAATTGTTTCGTGGCCTATCCCATGGCTCGAATATTTAACAATATCTCGACTCTGTTCGACGACAGCGACCTGAAAAATCTTTGCTAGATCGGCGCGTGCTCGATCACGGGCCTGGTCTTGCCGACTGGCCTCACCGCGGCCAATCAAATAGCGCTTGCTGGGGTAATCTTTGCTTTTGGCATCAATCCACTCTGGTCTGGTCATGCTGTTGGTACTGCAGCCACTCAAAGCAAGGCCAATGATCAATATGGTCAGTGCTGAATATTTCATAATTATCTACTCCTTAATGCGAGGGGGGAGACCCAGTGATAGGTGAGGTAAGTCTTGGCGCCACGTTTTACCTGAACATCCTTGTATTGATGAGTATGCAGAATATGGTTTCCTGCCCCACGTAATTCAATCTTTATATCATATTTGCCTGGTTTCAAGGGCAGTCTAGACATATGCAGCTCACCGGGTAGAGTCAACCAGCTACGGGTATCGGCTATTTCGGTTGCATAGTTAGTGACCATCATCGCCAAACCGGCCAGGGCATTCTGATCACCCATTTCCCTGGTAACATTGTGTTTGGTGATGGCTCGTGCCACAGCCCTGGATGTAATAGTTGGCATATAAGTGGCCAGAGTCTCCTCGGCGATACTATTTATATCCTTTACTTCAGAGGAGATGGCTGAGTTTTTCGCGGCTGAAATGCGGGCATTATAAAAACCGTTGTTACGTTTTTGGTAGAAAGGTAATGAAATGCGTAGCAGTTGACCTTTGATGGCTGCATGGGCGACGGTGCGTTGGCGTTTGATGGGGGCTAAGCCATTATTTATGATAAATATGACTTCACCTAATTTGTTTAAAGTAGATTGCTTATCCCATTTCTGGATATTGAATTCTTTGATGTATTTGTCGCGCTCATCAGGTAAGTCTTCATAATCAGCCAGGCGGATCAGATCTTGTTTGAGATAAGAGGGGATCGACAAGTCATAATATTTCTGGTGTGCTTTGTAAGCAAGGTAAGCTTTACGGTAAGCGATCAGGGCATTACTCCATTCCTTCAGATCTTCGTAAATTATGCCTGTCAGGTAACGAGCAAAAGGGTCGGCAATCAAGATAGGGTTATTATCATCCTGAGAGAGGGATTTGAGTTTGATGTCGACCTGTTGGGCCTCGACCCGAGCTGAGTCGAGTTTACCCATTTCCAGGTAATTCAGTGCGGCATAAAAGTATACCAACACCTGCTCAAAAGGAGCACCGATAAAGGCTCGGGTATTGTCGTTGATGATAAAAGCCGCGGTTTGTTCCGTGATGCTGGTGGGAGAAAATTTCGTGATGTACTTTTTAGCTTCTTCCAGTGCCTGGTTACTTTC